>Ga0209542_10000059_pt1 | contig 293715 bp, 291 predicted proteins | sample RifCSPhighO2_01_FD_184028 | JGI IMG/M metagenome (GOLD analysis project Ga0209542, IMG submission 184028) | Soil microbial communities from Rifle, Colorado - Rifle CSP2_plank highO2_0.1 (SPAdes) (version 2) | ecosystem: Environmental > Terrestrial > Deep subsurface > Rock core/Sediment ...
GATATGAATTAAAAACAGTTGCAATTTTTATCTTTTCAGTTTTACTCACTTTCTCACTTGTAAGTATTGTTTTACTCCCTCAGTATGAATGGTCTAAAATTACAACCCGCAACCTTCTATTTACAAATCCGCAAGTATATCCTGTTTGGCACTCGGTTTATGATTTTTATTCTATGTCCACAAATCCATATATCTTCACTGCAGTTAGTGAATCAATAGTGGATACAGAAAAATGGATTCCCCTGGGGTTAATTTCAATAATTATATCTTTACTTGGCTTTAAGTATCTAAACCTAAGATTAAAAATTCTAACCACATTAATTATTTCTTCTGTTATTTTAATTTCTATAAATAACTTATCCCCGTTTTATAATTTTTTAATAAAACAAAACCTATATGATCTTTTCAGGGTAACAACAAGGCTATGGATAATAATAATACTAATTACAATTTTTCTAGTTGCAAATTTTCTTGAAAAAAATAAAAGTCAAGCGCTCTTTTACCCGCTTTCTTTTATAATAATCCTTGAACTGCTTATCCTTTCTTGGATGAAAATTTCTTCTCCAATTAACCAACCCCAAGACTTGGCTCCACTGTCTTTATATAATTTTCTTTCAAATCAAACGGGCCAGTTTAGAGTTTTTTGCACAACTAAATGTTTTTCTCAAAAACTTACAGCCATATATAATTTAGAAACAATTGAGGGTTACAATACACTCCAGCAGCTGAACTACTACAAACATTCCTGGGAACTTACAAAATCATTCTGGGATTACTATACTCTTTCTATTCCCCCATTTGGAATTGCAAAATTCTCCAATATCCAACCCTCTGCTGATTCCCTTGGTGAATATAATGTAAAATATGTGGTATCACCTCATGCGCTAACCGACCAAGATTTTCAACTTGTTAATAGATTCAAACAGTTTAATGTATATTTAAATAAAAAATTTAGACCAAGAGCCTATTTTGTGGACAATAATAATTTCCAAAATGCAGCTTTAACCGATTACTCACCTAACCAAATAACTATTAGTACTGAAAATAAGCTATCGGATCAACTAATTATATCTGAAGTTTATAGTCCAGGTTGGGAAGCTTATGGTGATGGCAGTAAAAAATTAGAAGTAATGGAGACTCCAAACGCATTAAGGTCCATAACCGTTCCAAACGACACAAAATCTGTAATATTAAAATATCAACCAAAGAGTTTTTTTTATGGAATAATAATTAGCACCCTATCTATTTTTCTTATTTTATTAACATTTTTGTTTACCGACAAATCTCAAAATGAAGCATAAACTGCTTAACCTATTTTTAATTCTATTGGGAACTTTCTCAGCTTTCTTACTTGCTGAATTCAGTTTGCGGATGATTCAATTCTTTGGAGAGCGAAATCTTTTTAACTTGAAACCGATTTATTCAACATTGGTATGGCAAAACCAAAAAAATTTTAGAAAGTTCATACTTAATACTAATCAACAAGGTTGGTTTGTTACCCCTTCTGGTGAATACCAAACCTTAATCAAAACAAACAGTGAAGGTTTTTATGATATAAATCATAAAATAGAAAAGCCACAAAATACTTACCGGATAATTCTTCTGGGTGATTCTTTTGTTGCTAACCTTCAATCCCCAATTGAACAAACTGTTGGAAAAGAAATCGAAAAAAAATTAAACAATAAAAATTTAGGAAAAAAAATTGAAGTTATACCAATAGGTTTAGGTGATACAGGAAGCACCCAACAATTATTTGCCCTGGAGGAGATTGGTTTTAAATATAATCCGGATTTAGTAATCCAATTCTTTTTTACTGCAAATGATATAAAAAATAATTCACTAAATCTGCAAAAAGATCCATACAGGAATTATTTTTTACTGGAAAATGGGTCATTTAGACTTACTCCAGAAGTAAACAAAGAAAATAACTTTATTAAAAAGCAGCTTAAAAAATCTAAACTCGTCGAAAGATTACTCTATCTTAGACAAATTTATCTGGATTCAGATAAAAACAATACATTTCCCATTGATTACCAAATCTATCAAAAAGTTTTAAATCCTGATTATCAGAAAGCCTGGGAAGTGACTCAAAAGCTTATCTTAGAAACAAAAAAGCGGTCAGAACAAAGAAATTCAAAATATTTGTTAATTACCCTTTCTAATAACGAACAGGTAAATCCTGATGTTTGGCAAGAAATAAAAAACAAATATTCTGTGTTAAATTCTCCTGACATAGACTTAGAAAATCCTGACAATCTTGTTAAAAATTTTTGTTTTACTGAAAGTATTGAGTATCTTAAGCTTCTTCCAATTTTTAAAAATTATTCTATTAAATCTTCAAACCCTACTCATTATAAATATGATGGACATTGGAATGATAAAGGAATAGAAATTGCCTCTTCAGCTATCACTGAGTATTTATTTAACATGGACTATTTCTCTATTAAATAATTCCCTATTGCTAAACTATCAATCCCGCTTTTCATAAACGTTGAGTAAGCTTCTTCAGGTGTATTTACCATAGGCTCCCCTTTTAAATTAAAAGAGGTGTTTAAAAGAACTGGCATACCTGTTGCCTGTCCGAAAGCTTTTACTATATTATAGTAATTTGGATTTTTTTTCTTCTTGATAAATTGAGGTCTAGCCGTACCATCAACATGAGTTACAGCTCCTAATTTACCTCTCTGTGATTTCTTCACAGGCACCACTCCCAACATGTATTCTAAAATTCCCTGAAATGGTTCATCTCCAACATCAAAATATTTATTTGCCTCTTCATATAAGACTACTGGGGCAAATGGTCTAAAACCTTCTCTAAATTTAATTTTACTATTCACAATATCCTTCATCTGCTTATTTCTTGGATCTGCCAAAATACTCCTAGCTCCCAAAGCTCTTGGTCCCCACTCGAACCTTCCCTTAACCCAACCAATAACTTTTTTATTTATCAGTTTATCTACTAATAACTCTTCTAATTTTTTATAAGTTAACTTTTTGTATTTTATTGAATTAGATTTAAAGTATTTTTCTATATCTTTTTCACTATTTTCTTCTCCCAAATAAACATTATCAAAAACTTCCTTTTTTTTATTACCAAGGACATGGTAATATAGATAAAGCGCTGCACCTAATGCACCACCTGAATCCCCTGCAGCAGGATGTACAAATATATTTTTAAAACCTGCCTCTTTAAAAATTCTCCAATTTGCAACCCCATTTAAAGCAACCCCTCCTGCATAACATAGATTTTCCTCACCAGTTTTATTTTTTATATATTTTGCAATAACCAAAAGCTTATCTTCTAAAATTTTTTGTGCGCTTGCTGCAATATCTGCATAAATTTGTATTATTTGGTCACTTTTTTTTGGGTCAAGTGGCGGAACTTTAAAAAGTTTTATGAACTCGCTACTATAACTTACTTTATCAGATAGATGATAATTGAAGTATTTTAAATTTAGCTTATAAGAACCGTCTTTATTTTGATTAATCAGTTTATTGACCTTATCTACATATACCGGTTTTCCATAAGGCGCTAGCCCCATCACTTTATATTCTCCCTCATTTATTTCAAAACCTAAAAATTGTGTAAATGTACTATATAAAAGCCCTAAGGAATGTGGAAATTTTATTTCATTTTTAAGATCTAGCAGATTATCTTTTCCAACTCCCCAAGCAGTGGTTGTCCACTCACCAACTCCATCACAAGTTAATATTGCTGATGAAGAAAAAGGGGAAGTGTAGTAAGAGCTTGCTGCATGCGATAAATGGTGTCCTGAGAATAGGATTTTAGAGGAAGGGATTTTTAATTTAGAGGCAAGAGTTGCTTTTATCCAAAGTTTATCCTTTAACCAAGTTTTGTATGCCTTAACAAATGAATCCCTCGCTTTTGGAGCTGTAGCCAAAAAAGAAAGCGTAATTCTTTCAAATTTTACAAAAGGCTTTTCGTAAAAAACAACATAGTCTAAATCTGAAGCCTTAATTTTTCCAAATTTTAAGCAAAAGTCTATTGATTTTTGAGGAAAACCACTATCATGTTTAATCCTCGAAAATCTTTCTTCCTCGCTTGCAGCAATTATTTTCCCATCCTTTATTAAGGCAGACGCACCATCATGATAAAAACAAGATATTCCTAAAATATTCATTGAAGTTTTAACTTATCAATTGAAGAAGTATTATCCTCCATCTGTGACCAACCAATTTTGCTACCCTCTTGATGGAAATCTTTAAAATATCTCACAACCAAACCAATTGGGGTAACAATAATAAGGTATAATATAGAAAATAAAACTGTTGCCTGAAAATCACCTATTTTCTCTGCTATTTTTTTCCACCAACTATAAATCCTCTTCATAAAGTTAAAAGATCATAAACAATTAGTAAAAATTTGGCAATAAACCTACTTAATATGGAAAAGTAGCATTCAGCGTATAATAACTTCCATACTCAACACCTTTAACATTGTTATCAACATCTTCATACAGCACATTAATCGAAGGATCTTTATAAATCAGTTGAAACGCATCTGATCCTGATAAAATATAAAATGCCTGCTTAGAGGAAGAACCCCATTCCTCAGATATCTCAGGGTAATTAGGATCATTTTTTATAAAAAAAACTGAATTTTTAGGAGGGCTTGGGTACTCTTTTTTTGTTTTCGAAACCAATACTTGTGCTGCTTTCGCTCTTTTTGAAGCCCAATAAGTATCCTTATTTATTAATGCTGTATTAAACGAAACAATTGTAAAACTTAAAAATGAAATGAATAAGATCAATCTCTCTTTTTTATTATCCCTAAAGTTAGAACCTATCAAAATACCTAAAGCTGCTGAAAAAAATACAGAAGGTAGGCTTAAGTAATAAATAAACTTATGCATAGGGAAAAAAATATATGGTAATAAACTGACAAAAAAAGCCAATACAAATAGAATTAAATTCTTACTTAAAAAAACTTTTTTTGAAGTAATTGCAAAATAAATAAACGCTAATATAAATACAGATAGCGCAGGAAAGGCAAAATAAGCATAGTTTGGATACCATTTAAAAAAATTCGGGTTAAAGCTAAGTGTCAAAGTCATAAAATCAACAAGCATTTCCGGCAAGCCAATAACCCATAAAACATACCAGGAAGTTGTATTCAAGATATTTTTTAGTAGAAAGGAAGGAGCATAAACAGCTTCTCTGGGTAACTGAGTTATAAAAAGATAAATTATTACCCTAAATAAAGCTACCCCTAAAAACCATTTTAAGTCATTAAAAACTTTCACTGAAATACCTAAATTAAGCTCTTTTTCAAAAAAAACTCTAAAAAGAGCTATTATAGCTAAAGTAACTACTGCAGATTCATGCGAGAACAATCCAAATAAAAAAAACACAACTGAAATAAAGTAGTTCCTTCTCTCACCATTCATTAAATATTTAGAATAATTTATTAATGACACCAGGCTAAACATTGATGCCAAAAGTGTCTGTATTGAAGATAAATAATAAAGTTCAACATTATGTACAGCACTCAATATGTAAAACATGACTGCTATAAGCTGTACGAATTTATTTTCAACCCATAAACCAACCAACCTATACAGAAGCATTCCTATTAAAAGAATTACCGTCATATTTAACAGGTGGTATGGAAAAGGATTAAGTCCAAACAGGTTGTACATAAAAAAACCAAGCACTTCCCTACTCAAAGGTCTGTAAAATGCATATCCTAAATCGTTCCACGGTAAAAAAAATTTTGGAAGATCAAAAAAGTTTTTATCTAATACCTGTCTTAAATGAAAAAAATCATCCTGAGAAAAATAAGAGTTAACAGCCTGCCAATTTATCAGCAATAAAATTATCGTTAATAAAATTCCAAAAACTATATCCGCTCTTTTCACTTTTGTATTCCATGTTATAGTACTAATCCCGGTTTAAAACAATGGGTATATTATGGGTGCAAGCGGCGAAGATCCAATTGTTACTATAAGAAGCCCTATAACTAAAAATATAAAAATCATAGGAATTAACCACCAAAGTTTTCTTTCCCACAAAAAATTAAAAAGTTCTTTTATAGTTCTTAATTTTTCCATTTACTTCTTCTTATTTCTATTATAAGAAGTACCAGAGCTATTATCAATGACTGGTAACTATAGATAGCAGTTCTCTCAGCCCATACCTCAATTTTTACAATTCGTAAAAAAGCAGCAAAAACCCAAAATAGAAGTGATATAAAAAGCAATGTTCTACTCCTAATTCCCAATAAAAACACCGAAATAACTAAAGAAATAAATACAATAAAATTAATCGTAAGCGGGAAAAATGGAGCAAAATATCCTGCTGTATATAAAAGTATTAGAAACATCATAATTATATTAAAAAGAAATAAACCAAACATCTTATCAATTGACCAAATCCTTAATTTACTCATGCTCTTTTTATAATATGTTTTAATTTTTCTAATCATTTTTTTTATTAATTACCTTTGTAATAGAAAAATTAATTACAGGTTTTGCTGCTACTTCACCAAATTTAAACTTCCCAAGATTAATTCTCATACTTAATGGAAATAATTTAAATATTAAAAATACAAAAAATGGTGTAATTATTGTAATAAAAAATCCAAGATAAAAAAGCTGTTGAGGCTTGTAAAATACACTCAAAAAGTATTCACCCGGCACAGATTCAATATACCAGGCATTTGCATAATAATTAGCAGAAAAATGGAACGGTCTTATATTAAGCTCCCTACCTGTAACGCTTAAAAGTTTTACATCCCACGAAGGAGAATAATTTTCAGAAAAAACTATAATATGTGGATCTTTTGCATTTTTTACATAAACCTTATAATCGGTCGGATTATTCTTTTTATATGCGATATTCGGAGAAATGTTAGATAAAGTTTCGTTATCTTGTAACAAAATTAAATTGTTATTAAAGAGCTTGTAAACCTCAATATCATCATAATGAATTGTTGTCCCTAAAGCGTCCTTTGTATAAGGCGCAATTAAGCTTACCTCAAGCTTAGAAACTGTTTTAACCGGATCATAAAACAAACTAACACTTTGCCAATCAGGATAATATGGTAAGCTTTCAATTTGCGTTTTAAAAAGTGATTGTTCGTTTGATTGCCCTATCAGTAACTGAGCTAAATTACCATAAATTTGTCTATACTTAAAAGAAACCATATAACCAATAAGTGGATCAAATTCTTTAATCGGATAACTTACATAGTAATCTTTACCCGTTTTGTTTACTAATTTAAGATATTGATTTTTCCCCTCCTGCTCAAAAGATAATTCTCCATTAGTATTTGTTCTTAAAGGCTCATTAATATCAAACCCGCTATTATTTATTAAATTTTTATTTTCAAGTTTAAGTACCAAATTATGATTACCCTGTTCAAAATTTAGTTTCTCATAAAAAATATAGGAATCAGTATTTTTTAAAATCTTTAAATCTATATCTTTTCCATCCAATAAGGCCTTCTGAATACCACTAGTCTTTAATCCAAATTCTTCAATTTTATATCTATCAAGCATAACCTGATAGCTACCGCCACTCTGTATATCAAACTCATAATTTACAGTAGAAAGATCTCTTTTTACTAACCTGTTAGAAAACCTTGATGGCGTATTTAGGAAATTATAAAAATCCTCGTACTGACTATTTTTCGAAGTAACAACACGACCCGAAACATTACTCAAACCTGATATAGAATTTATAACTTTATCATCACTATTAACTAAAATATCCTCTCTTTCTAAAATTGACAAAATTCTAGCGTCTAAATTCTTCGAACTATCTACATACACCTTATCCGCAGCATAAAATTTCCCTAGTTTCGCATTTTCTGGCAGGTTGTAAAAACTCCATTTACCAATATCATCCTTACTAAGTCCTAAGAAATTTTTGTGCAAACTCAATAAAATCGATGTCTGATCATTCTTCAAAAAAATTTGATGCAAGTTTAATTTAGAAGCTAAAGCAAATGCAGCTTCACTTTCTCCAGTGTAAACATATGTATAAAATTGTTTAATAATTTTTGCAATTGGCGCATCAGGAACATTTAAAGGTGAAAATAGTACCTCCTTATTTGTAAACAAAGCCAGAATAGACTCTATCCCCCTATACCCCCATTCAAACTTTTCTATTTCATCCTCAGGATAATTTATAATCCTACCCTCAGGATTGCTCTCTGCCCAGCGCCTGGCTTCCAAAACATACTCTGGAAATTTTACATAAAAACCATCCTGACTTTGTGGTCTGAAAATTCTTCCTGTAACAAGAGGATACGCATAAACTAAATTTGAAATTATCATTAATATAAGTAAAAATCGATATCCTAGTTTGCTAAATTTACCCCTACTTTCAAAAGAAACCAAATGATCAAACAGCAGCGCAATCATACCCGATGAAGAAACAACTATTAATGAAGAAAAAATATACCACGGGCTTCTAAACATCGTAAAAAACGGTAGGTGATAATATAAAAAGCTATAAAACGACCCAGTTGGCAAATGAGTACCCGCACCCAAAAAAACCCCTATTACAAACATTAATGCAAAAGAAATATAAAGATGGGAGTATCCTTTTTTTCTAAAAATTAAAGATAAAATAATCAGCGATGGTATTAGAAAACTAAAAAATAAGAAGGGAACCCTATGAAAATAATTCAAAGAGTAAGGTATATATAAAGGTAAACCTGTAACAGAATCATAGGCATACCAATCCCAAGCACCCTGAAGCCTCATTATATTAAGTACACTTGTATTATCAGACAGACTATCAACCCAATTTGTGAAACCTATTTTATCTATACTTCCCTCAGGAGAAATATTTCTTAAAATAAAATCACTAGTTGGAAGTACCCAAAACGAATTGATCAAAATAACTAAAATACTCACTAATAAAAAATCTTTTATACAGGAAAAAATTTGAGTACGATTTATACAATCAATTAATAGCCCAAAAAAGAATATTAAAGCTATAAAAAATAACGTAAAAAAATAAGCAGGATTAATTCCTGTACCTGTTACCAAAACACCCAAAATTATCGCCAAGTACGCCCCTTTTAATCTGCTTACTTTATTTTCTTTAAGCAGTATAAGAATCGAGAAAAACATTGGAATTCCTGCCATTAATGATAAATTTGCAACTTTAACATTTTCCCAGGTATTAAATAGATAAATATTAAAAACATAAAAGCATGTTAGAATTATTTGAGCCAATCTATTTTTTATAAAAAGAGTAGCAAAGAAAAACGAGGAAGATACAAGTAATGAAAACCAGAAAACTAAACTAATTATTTCAACCCATTGCAAGTTTAAATTCATTAAATAAGGAACAACTTGTATAAGATGAAAGAACAACCCTGCACTTGAAGAGGAAAAATCCAACCCTGCGTTCAGAACAGGATTCCATACATAAATCCTTCTAACAAACCAAACTAAAGGATCTAGAGGAAAATTAGTATCTACTCCATTTATTAAATAACCTTCCCTGCCAATAAACCAAATTATCGGAGTTAAAGAAAATATTATTAATACTAATATGTACCAATACTTAATTATTTTAATCAGCATAAACTTCAAAAAATTTAATTTCATTTATCACCCATTGTGCATATTTATGATTTCCAGTTTGCTCTAAAGTTATAAATTTTGCTTCAACAGGGGAAAAATAAACATTCGCAACACCATTTTGATCCCAATTTAATGTTTTTGAGAAATACACTTCTTCCCATATTTTATTATCTTTTGACACCAAGATTCTGATACCAGTCTGATTTTGATCTTTGCTGGAGTTTGAATCTATACTAACATGATTTATTTTGGAAAGATTATCAAGCTCTATTAATATTTTTTGTTTGTCATTATAAAATTGCTGACTATGCCAATCTGTTTTAATATTCGAGTCAATCATAAATAATGCAAGATCGATATTTTCAGAAGGCAATATTTTTTTAGAGCTTAAAACAACCTCTTTTTTAACCTCTAGATAACTTAAAATTCCACCTTTAATCTGTTCACTAATATCTTTAAGTACTAATATATCCGAATCAAATCTAAAAGCATTTATACTTTTAACGTCAATATTTTCTTTTTTAACCACTTCTGCCATGTTATTAAAACTTCTAAAATAACCAAAGCCGAATCCATCCTGCTCTTTATAACCTTCAGATGTAATATCCCATAAAAATTTATCTCTAAAAAAATTTGACGGAATTGATTTATCTTTGCTGTACCAAACAAGTAATGTCTGGCCCAAACCCGATTGAAATGGAAGAATCTTTTGATTTTCTGGTAAACCATAAAATGTTCTATCGCTTTCTGTATAAAAAATATTCTTATCAGATAAATTCGGAACAGTTCTCTTTATATTATCCAGAATATCTCTTTTTAATTTACTATCACTTCTTAAACCTAGCAGCTTCTGCTCAAGCCAAAAAATATTCAAAACAACAATAGCTATAACCAGCAAGACTAGCACCAAGGGATTTCTCCTAAATAACTTCCAAATAAAAATTGAAAATACAATAACTGTTAAAGTATTAATAAAATATAAGTTTCTTGAATCAACTATATTAATAATTCCATCTTTTTCTGGAGCAAAAGCAAATAAAAAACTTGAAGAAATAACAAACAATAAATACAGCATTAAATAAATTCTTATATGTAAATCAACCTTACTAACTAATTTAATAACTAAAAAAAACATTATCAAAAAAAATATTAGATTAACAACCTCTAATATTTTCTTCTCAACAAAAATATTATATTCTGGAGTTTCCTTAACACCAGCAATCTCAATAGGAATAAAATTGGCAACTTTATAAGAAAATTTTACTAACTCATCAGAAGGTAATATTCCTTGAACTATAGATTTATAAGGAAGTGTTAAAACATTATAAACAATTCTGCTAGGCTTTTTCGAAAGACTCATTTCTTCACCATAAAAACCTGTTCCACTCATTAAAAAAAATCTAGATAAAAAATACAACATTAAAACTGATAGCAAAATAGTTATTTTTAATAACCTATCTGGATGATTATTACGATCAAAATAAAGTATCAATAAATATAAGATAAACAACCCAATTGCTAATTCCTTAAAAAGAATAGAAATAATCAAAAATAAGATACTTAAGTAATAAATTTTTCCAGCTTTAGATAATAAATATTTATAAAAAAATACAATTGACAATAAGGCAAATATAGTTGCACCATGAGTGCTTATATCAGCTACTACCCAAGTTGAAGCTTGAAAATGGGATGCAAAAATTCCAAAAAATAAAGCCGATAAACTACTTAAAAAATCATTATCTGTTATGAGCTTAACCAAAAAGTACACCTCAACTACGACCAGTAAATGCAAAAACAAACTCATTAAAGCATAAGGAACAAAGTTCAAATGGAATAACTCAAATAAAATATGTATAGAAATAAAATTAAGTGGATTAAAATGTCCGCCCGGTACAAAAAAAGTATTGTAAAGTACAGATCCCCAACCCTCTCTTTCCACAACAATATGCCTACCAAAAGCGAGCCACTCATCCTGTTGAAAGAATGAATCTATCATTGGTAAATAGGAAACTGCAACCAAAAAAACTATTAAAACAATCCACTTATATTTCGGCCACATTAAATTCATAAAACAATCTCAATCTTTCTATATTGCATAACAAGATTAAACTAAAATTTCGCAAATCAACATTTACACATTCAAAATAGAATCCGATTTTCAGATGTGAGCTTTATATATCACTTACTTCTTTCTAAAGCAATATTAAACTTAAATCTCCAATCAAATAGATAAGCTTTGATTACTTAGTAAACATCAATTATAATCTGTAAAGTAAAATATGAAAAAAGCTTCAAAACTCCCCCTAGTATCTGTAATCATACCTACACGTAATTCCATTCGTACAATTGAGGAAGCTTTAAAATCTATCAAATCTCAAACGTATCCCAAAATTGAAATTATAATAGTCGACCAATTTAGCTCAGACAATACATTAAATATTGCAAAAAAATTTACAAATAAAATTTACAAAATTAAGGGTGACAAATTTTACAGCGCTCCTCCAGTCTCACGTAATTTAGGTGCTAAAAATTCAAAAGGTAAATACCTACTTCATATGGATTCTGATATGCAGTTATCAAAAAAAGTAGTTGAAGAATGCGTAAATAAATTAGAAAGAAACTCAAATTTATTAGCACTAAAAATACACGAAGAAGATATCGGAACTGGTTTTTGGAGTAGAGCAAAAATGCTTGAAAGGAAATTTTACGTTGGATTCGATTTAATAGAAGCAGCAAGATTTATTAGAAGGAATGTTTTTCTAAAATTAAACGGATACGACGAACAATTAAGATCTGGTGAGGATTGGGATCTTTCTCAAAGAATAGAAAAAATTGGAAAAATTTCTGACATTGAAAATAAAATTGTACATAACTTGGGTAAAATGAATTATATCTACCAGGTTAAGAAAAAATTTAACTATGGATTAACTCTTAACCAAATCTTAAAAAAACACAATTTCACTCCCAGCAAAGATATCGCTATGATATTTAGATCAACATATTTTAAAAATCCTAAACTTTTTATCACTGATCCTATTGGAACGCTTGGATTTATAATATTAAGACCTTCGGAATTAATAGCCTATCTTATTGGTATATTCTGGGCAAAATTTTTTAAAACAAAATGAAAAAATCTGACTATAAAACTACAGAACAAGCACTAGAATATGAAAACTTCCGCTTTTCAAACGGGCTAGAGATAATTGCAGAAAATGAAGAATCAACAATCCGTAACTGGTTAAAAAGTACAAACGACTTAATAAGCATAGATCTGGGATCAGGAACAGGAAGAGGTCTAGAGATACTTTTAAAATCGAATGTCAAGAAGATTTACGCTATCGACCAATCCGATGCAATGCTTTCTCTACTAAAAGATAAGTTCAGGAAAGAAATAAAAAACAATAAAATCTCACTACTAAAAGGTAGCTCTTCTAACTATAAACTTACAGAAGAAAGTATCGATCTAGTTTTATCACTGCATCTTTTTAAACATCTCTCTAAAATTACTCCAACTTTAACTAACATAAATAAAAGTCTAAAACCAAATGGTCTATTGATCATAGATGTTTTAAACAAAAACAGCATAATAAAGCTTAATCTTGATACTTGTTATGCATTAAGTAAACAGGAAATTATTAATACCCTTAATCGAACTGGATTCAAAGTAGAGAAAATTATTTCAATGCATATTCTAGGAGAAACAATATATAAATATTTACCGTGGGGAATTAAAAATATTTTTAATCTAATTGATAAATATATTTCATTAATGTTACCTTTTTCAACTAAGTTTTTTATTCTTGCCAAAAAGAAATGAATATTCCTTATTTTTTTATTAATCCACAATCTCATTTTATGGCACCTGGGGCAGTAGCTTTTATACCTGGATGGATTTGGCTTGAAATGATTATTTTTATAATTGTAGTTTTTAAACCTAATATATTTAAATATAATTCAAAAAGCAATCAAATAATCTCACCCTATTTATTTGTTTTTATCATAGGTTCTTTGATGCCCGCATTTGATGATATTTTAGCGTTTTTATTTGGTCCTCCCTTTGCACACCATTCATTATTTCATTCAATACTAGGATCGCTTCTAACTTTTCTCTTTTTTAGAACTTTTTCAAATAAGAAAATTGCTTTATTTGCACTAGCTGGAAACTTATTACATACTTTGTTTAATTTTTACCTAGACTATGTTTCATTATTTTTCCCGTTAACATATCAAGAATTTGGCTTAACAGATATATTAAAAATTAGTACATATTGGTTAAAAGTAATTAACTACCCTATTATTTTAATTTTATTCATTTATTCAATTTTCAAATACCTACTAACTTTAAAAAAATAACATATGAAAATTCTATATCTCGTTTCAGGTTTAGGTCCTCCTGCCGGATGGGGTACTGAATATATTCAGGACCTAATTTTTCATCTTTCAGACAAAGGCATCCATGCCACCATAATAAACCCTATTCTTTCACACACCCACCCCGAGTGGAAAAAATGGAGCATTAATATGGAAAAAAAACACAATATTAAATTTATAAATATAAATCCACCTAATTGGATCAAAAATAACTTTTATCTATATTTAATCCTACTACCTTTTATCACCACCCCAATAACATTCTATAAACTTTACAAACAAAGGTATGATTTAGTACATGAATTTTCATCTACTCCAATAATACTGATACGATCACTTTTCATTAGGATTTTTTTTAAAGTGCCTATCATTTTTACTCACAGCGTTTATAATAATACGATTCTAGGAACTTTTTTTTGGTTTAAAATATTTGATTTTGCAAATATCTACATAATTCAATCAAAGGAAATATTAAATAAATTAAAAAAAATAGGTATTAGAAATACTAAACTAAATTTAATCTATCCCTGTCTTAACATATCCAAATTTAATAAAAAAAGAAACATGATAGCTTCTAGAAAACTACTAAAATTACCCGCTAATAAGTTTATCTATAGCTATTTCGGTTCTTTAACCACAGAAAAAGGGGTTAACGATATTATTAAAGCCTGCAAATTAATTCCAAGTAAATTTCAAAAAAATATTCTGTTATATTTATTTGTAGTTTGGAAAGGATCAAACGAGCATAAAAAGCTTAAAAATTCAATTTATAAAGCAAATTTACCGTTTCTAAAATTAATCGAATCATATGTTGATATTCCAACTTTACTAAATGCCTCTGATGCAGTTATTTTCCCCCAACGCACCGGTATGGGCACTACAATCCCTCCGCTTAGTATAATAGAAGCCCTAATTGCAAAAAAAAAGATTATTGCAACAAATATTATTGGGGTTAAAGAATGGACAAAAACAGGATCTTTAACTATAATTCCTCCCAATAATCCCCAAGCCCTTTTAAACTCAATCTTAAAAATACAATTCAAAAAAACAAAAAAACTCAAGTATCTCATTCCAAAATTAGATATAGAAACTATTAGCTCTAAATATTATAAACAGTATTTTTCACTTAATTCGGGGTTTAGCAATAAACAACCAACCCAATGAAATTCTTAGTAAAAACTCTTTAAACAAATCCACCAGAAATTTTAATATCCGAATTCTACGGAAAGTATTTAGAAATTTTAAAAACTCACCAACGATTATAAGAATATTACCTCTTTCTTTATGAAAAGAATATTTTTCGTAATCCTCTATAAGTTTCAGCGTAATGTCTTCAACAACAAATCTTCTCTCAACAGCTTTTTTAAATTCACTATAGCTTGGAAGTTTTATATCAGAGTATTTCTCACCTCTTCCGCTCACTTTAACATAAAAATCTGCTAAAAAACCAGGAAGATATGAAAGAAATAACAATTTAAAGTGTGGCTCAATAGGCCACCATTTATTTGCTGTAGTAATATGCGCTACACCATCTTTTTTCAAAACTCTGTACACCTCATCAATTAAAATCTTAGTATCCTCAACATGTTCATACACTTCTATTAATGTGACAATATCAAATGAATTATCTTTAAACGGCAATTTTTTACCATTGTATTTAAACAAGGATACATCCTTACCTGCTTTATTAAGTATTATTTTAGAAGCCTTTATAGCATCTTCTTCTGTATCACACCCCACAATTTTCGAAAAATAGTCGGAAAGAATAGAGAGAGATAACCCAATTCCACAACCCAAATCAAGTACTTTTGCGTCACTTCCTTTATACTCCAGCAATATCTGTGCTGTTCTTTCGCCTTTAAATACAGCCACATTTGAATACCACTTAGTCCAGGAAATATTTTTTTTATATGGAGAATATTTAGTTAAGTGCTCAAAAAAAAGTTTTTGATAATTTATTTTTTTCAATTTCATGTTTAATTTTTTTTATCTTTGGTATATATTTCCAAGATATGCAACTCATCAAGTATATTAAATTAGAACTTTTAGTTCTACTTATCTCTTCACTTTGGCTTATTACCTTATTTTTATTTAATCCCCACTACGTTGAACTTACAGGAACTTTAGAAACATGGTTTCCCTATAAAGGACTCACCTACTACAAAGATTTTGCTGCGTTTCACTTCCCCCTTGGAAGATTAATACTTTATCCAATTCACTTGATAACAAATTGGAACTTAGAATTTGATCCCTTTATGGCTTTATTTCTAGGGCTTTTAAACATTGCAGTTATATATACCTTTTCAAAAAAACTTCTATCAAATATTGGCCTATCTCTTTGTTTAATCTTCTTTAGTTTATTTTTTTGGTATGCTGCAACGGGAATTTTATACTTTCATGAAATACTAATAGGAGTTGGGTTAACAATTCTTACTTTAATTATTCTAAGACAAATTTCTCATCAACAAACTTCTTCACTAATAAATTTTTCGGCAGGTCTTTTGATAAGCCTAACACTACTTACTGGCCAGATAGCAGCGATAACACTAGCTTTTATTTTTTTTACCCAAGTAGTAATTAATATATACTCCAAAAAAACTTTTAAAAATAATCTATTCCTATCCTTAGGTATACTTATCCCAATTATTATTACATCTTTATATTTTTACTCTAAAGAAGCTTTATGGCATTTTATAGAATATAATATAACCTACTACATTCTCTACGCAGGTTATCAAAAAGACTCACTCGATAAACTCCCAAAAGAACTATTAATCTACTACCTACCAACTCTTCTCTACATAGTTACTTTTTTCTTATCGTCAATAAAAAAGTTGAAATTCAGACTGCAAGACTATTTCTTATTAACCCTATCTTTATCTACCATTCCTTTTGTTCTTTTCAGCTTATACCACCCGCACCACCTTAATTATTCCCTGCCAATCCAGGCATTATGTTTTGGGGCTGTCTTTGATCTCCAAACTAAGCTAAAAAGTTACTGGAAAATTTTTTTTACACTAATACTAATTACATTTATCTATTTTTCGTATGTATTAATTTTAGATTGGCATTTTGACAGATGGATTTTTCCTCCTGATTTTAGGATTAAAAATGATATTTATCCTTATTCTTCAGATCCTATGAATTCCGCTATTAGTTGGGTACTTAATAACACTGACTCTAACTCTAAAATCATGGTCCTTGGAGACTCCATGTTTTATTTGAGGGCTAATAGGTTGCCCGCCAGCAGACCTTCTAAGGGTATACCCTATGGGTGGAATCCTTTCGAAAGTGTCAAACTTGAAATTGCAAACAGTCCTGCCGATTACTGGATTATAGAGAGACACTTTTATGACAAACTAGATACAATCTATAAACAGGCTAAAATGCAAAGGTTTGTAGATGATTTACTTATAAAAGATTATCAATTAGTAATAAAATACGATAGTTGGGAGATATGGAAAAAAAATTAAAAACATATTCCTTCTTCACTAACCTGTTTTCTAACCGTAAAATAATCCTTCTTAAAAACAATTGGTTCGCAACCATAAGCTTTATTAAAAAAATCGGAAACTTCAGGGTAACCATATTCTATAAACCTGTCATTAACTAACCTCTCATCAATCACCCAGTAATCTGGTGGAGAACTTCTTAATTCACCATCTAAACCTTCTAGCGGCAACCAAAGAAAAGGCAGATTTTTAGTTGCTCTTCTGTGTGCAGGCAACCGGTTAGTTTCAAGGTAAAATAGTGGGTCAGCTAAAAAAATAATTTTATCGCTTTCCCTGCTGTTAGCTTTAATCCATTCAATAATGTCATACATAGGGTCATTCTTATACACTGCAGTTAATAAATTATGGTTTTGGGGGTAATTAAACATTTGTTTATATTTTGGGATAATATATTCAGCACTTACCCAAATATTTAGAAGTATTATTAACCCCAATATCATAAAATTTGCTATCTTTAGTTTACTTTCATTCCAAAAATCATTTAAATAAATACCTAAAATTATCGCTGACAAAGGCATACCTATTTGAAATCTAACTGGGTGGAATATGGCAAACCAAAAAGTTAAGACCAAACTTATTACTGATCCATACATAAAAAGATATTCATAAAAAGTAAAAATTCTTAATTTATCTTTAGTTTTATTTTGAAGCTTATTAAGAAAATAGAATGGCAAAAATGAAAAGACTGGAGAAAAAATAGCAAAGAAAATTAAGATGTTAGTAAAACCTCTTCCAAAACTTTCAGCATATGGGTAATCTCTTAAATAATAAAGTACATTCCAATAATACAAATCCCACAAAGCATTATTATAGACAAAGTAAAGCACAACAACTAACAGTGGGATCAAAAAACCTACAACATACAATAAGATATCTTTAATTCCTATAAACTTCTTAAAATAATAGAAAATGACTGAAAGGAAGATGAAACCAATGAATGGAAAAATCATCTGCAAGCTTAAAAAGTTTACACTTGATAAAAATCCAAGCCAAAATAAATAGATTTTCTTTGGATTTTTAAACCAAAACACCCAAATAGTTAAAAGCATAGTATTTATAAGTCCCTGAAAACTTGCAGTAGAAAAATGGTTCTCATTTAGTATTGGATCCCAAAAAAGAAAGAAAAGAGGCGGAATGTATTTATACCATCCACTTAAAAAACGCCAGGAGAATATAATAATTGTCAAAAATGTCATTATAGAAACAATTGGCGATAAAACAAGTGTAGGTGTCTGGGTAAATCCAAATATGACATGAAAAGGCATCATTGTAAGATGCAAAAAAGGCAGGTAAGTTGTTGTAAAATCTTTATAGAATACTAATCCTTTATATGCATACCAGGCCTCTAAAAGGCCCTCAACCCAGGCTTGTTTAGGAAACCGGATAAATACATAAATCTCCCAAACTATTCCCAAAAAAATTATGAATATTAAGGATTTTTCTTTTAAGAAATCTTGTAGGTTAGTTATTCGTCCAAATTTCGAAGATTTTCTTACAACCATATCGGCTATATCTTCTCAATTTGAGATTTATATATATCTATTGAATTGATATCATGCTGTACTAAAAGCCAAAAACCTGAATTAGCTTCAAAATATTTCACTATCTCATTTAATACTGATTTATGGTTATCTAACATTTTTAAAGTTTCCTCTTTTTTATTGCTCAATTTACTTTTAGTAATAGTTTCAGTTAGTCTTCCCAAATAAGTTGAATATCTTGAAGTTGTTTCTTCTACAAAATCTCCTTTTTTATTTTCAACAACATAAAAAACCTCCGCAAGTCTTTTTTCGGCAAGTTCTATTTGATAATCAGCTTTAGCCTCATTCGAAAATCTAAAAAATAAGTTAATTCTCTCCTGAATCCTTTCCTTTATATTAGCAATATGATCAGTTTTTTTAACAAGCGCTGAGACAGTAGCCTGAGAAAGTTCTTCTTGTGCAAAACTTATACCCGGATTTAATAAGAGTATTAATACAATTAAGGTTACTAAGACTGATTTCATAAAATATATTATTACCAACACTAAAAAATTTAATCAAGTACCAATAGTTGACACAAATTCAATATCTTTAATAACCATATCTGATGGAAATTGGGATGGACCAAATCTTAACTCCTTAATACTCAAACCCTTCAAATCTAACATAATTTTATATTCATTAAAATTATCTCCCATAACTAAGTCTAAGCTTTTGTAAAAGAAATAATCCCTAACTCCATCAGAAGTAATAATTGTCACCTTAAAATCTTTGAGTTTAAACTGATTTCCATTTCTGATTGCCATATAGCTAATACTATCCCTAAAGCAGTATCCATTCCCAAGCAAAGTAACTTCCTTCCCTATGAGATTTTTATCAATACCTGGTTCAATTAACCTTATTTCCGATATTGCTGGTGAATCATGTTCGTAGGTATCAAAAATACTAAATTTGATAAAACTTATAGATACATCACCAACATGTTCAGTAACCCAACCGCTTTCTTTCTTCGCTGAACTATCCATGCTACTTGTTATCACCCAATTAATACCATCAGGTGACATCTCTATCTGATACTTAGTAGGGGTGGTGTCAGCATAAGCATTATACCATTCTATTGCGGACAGACTTACTGGGTCATCAAATTTGATTAATATCTCCTCATTATGATTTTCTATCCAGTGACCTCTTCCTCCTCTCCAAACGGAATCAGTGCTGTTGTCTGCTAAATTTACCTGCTCAAAACCTTTTTCTTCGGATACAGTTTTTATATCAATTTTTTCTGAGATTTTTGACATAGATTCCTTTGCTTTATAACTTTTCTCCAGTTGATCACTATCAAAATAATTCTTGCATACAAACCTAGCTCTTAGTTCATCAACCATCGCTAACGGAAATTTAAGATCGGGCTCTTCCCACAGTCTTGCTTGCGCCTTAAATTGAAGCTCCAGGGGAAATACTGGAACATTAGGCAGACAGGTAATTTTAATTGTCTTATTAACAATGTCTGTACCATTTTCATACACTTTGGTATCACTATCAATATAAAATTCATTGTTAACATTCCAAATCTTTCTCTTTTGGGAAAAATTAATAAAGTCTTGCGTTTTGTTTCTAAGCTGCCCGTCTCCGTAATAAAAAGCATAAGTCTTCACACTAGGCTTATCCATAACTATTTTTTTGAATTCATTAAAGCTTTGAGTTAACTGTAAATCGTATCTATCCAACCCATACCTTACAGCGATAGCAGTAGTATCCGGCATCGACCCAACTGAAAAAAAATCTGCAAACTGCTGTCTGGATTTAGAATCATCTGCAACTTCAAAAAATATTATGGAATTTTTTTCTATACTTGGGACATATGTCTTTAACTGTAAATAAAAATGTTTGATAGGAAGCATTTTATTTACATAAAAGTTTTGAATATAAAAAAAAGATAAAAGAATATTAATCAAAATAACCGCTAAAAAAATGTATTTATACGAGACTTTTAGGAATTTACCAAATGAATAAAATATCAATCCCAGTGCTAGGACAAACGGTGGACCGCTGTGTGTTAAATAACGGCTGGTAGTCTCCAGAGGTACAAAGGGTAAGTATATTGAATAAACTGCCACATTACTAAAAACCCACATCAAAAAAAAGATTAAAAACTTCTTAAGGTCATTTAAAGGACTTAAACATCTGATATAGCTAACTAAATAAATAATAACTATTCCCCCTATAAATCCTGCAAGTAAGTTAACTCCTTGATAACCCTGTAAATTGCCAATATAAAGGTTAACAAAAAATATTTTATGCAATACTGCCCAAGCAAGTACTGAAAAACCTGTTGCTTGAAAGTATTTCCTGTTCTTTTTCCATAAAATCAAATAGAGTGCAATTAATTGAATTAAAATAATTAAAGCTTCAACTACATAAAGTCTTATCAAATTGCCATCAGCGATAGTTGAAGAAAAATTGTAAATATTTGCTAGAAATATATCTGGAATGAATAAATATCCGATCGTAGCAAAAAAACTATACAAGTATTCAAAATTTCCCATTGCCAGTTGCCTGGCAAAAGTGCCTATAAGATTAGTTCTACTATCAGCATTCAAAACATATTCATATATGTAAATTCCCAAAAAAGGAGCTATCGTTATTAAACTTACAAATATCTTTTTGAAATTTAAAAAATACAATAGCCAAAAAGTTAATAACGGTATGAGACTATACTGCATCCTTACATATCCAATTTCAATAGAAAGAAAGAAAAAAAGTAGTGAGCAAATTAAATAAAGAATAAATTTTTTTGATTTATATAAGTAAAAATAGAAGAAAGTTAATAATATAAACAATATACTTAAACTTGTTTGGATACTGTTAAACAACCTGATAAGTGATTCGGCTCCAATATAACTGATAGCAAATAGAAGTGCAGATAAAAAAGCTAACTCATCCTTTTTAATAAATACTTTTGATAAGAAGAATACTGCAGCGGCAGTAGCTATATGTATAACCAAACCGGCTAGATAGAAAATCGATAAGTTAATTCCAAATATATTGCTCAAAAGAATATAGGGATATGCAACATATCTATAGGCACCTAAGCCAAGTTCGCCAGCACCGAATACCCCAACTTGTTCATAGGGATGCTGTATCTTAAAAAGAAGGGCATTATCATCCTGCCAAACATCAAAACTTAGTAATTTCCAATGAGTTATAAATATTATGAAAGTTAAGATTGTAAAATATATTAGTTCTCTATAACGAACTTTTTCGATTTGTTTCATATACACCTTTCAGTATATTTCTGGACACAAAAGTTAAGTCATAAACTTTTTGCTTTTTTTGATCGTAATGAAAGACATATAAATTTTCAGGTTTTAACCCTTGTTCATATATTTTTTGATAATCAAGTTCTTCAAAATTTTCCAAAACAAATTTATGTTCCCTACTTCCATAAAATTTATTAACAAACTCAACACCATATGGTCCCAGTGTACTTGGTAAATAAATATATGTAGGGTTATTTTTTATAAAATCCTTATTTCGATCAAAAAAATTCAATATGTCCTTGTTTGCATTATGTAAATATTCATCTTTTACCTTATTCTGATATGTCCAGTAATAATTATTTAGCATATATACCAAAACTAATAGTATAACTACCAACTTTAATCGAGTGTTTTTTTTATATAGATATGCAAATGTAATTCCCCAAATAAAAGATATTGGGAAATATGGATAATAGAAATATCTGGAAGATTCAAAACTAACCATAACAGTAGATGCATTTAAATATGTATTGATTGCTAAGATTCCAAATAAACTTACAAAGAGAGTCAAGATTAATACCCTTAGTTTAGGCAGTTTGAGAAAAAGTACTCCAATAAAAATTAAGTACAGAAAAATCAGTATCATGCCAATCTCAATTACTGGGTTTATTTGAAAGGTTAAGGAATCATCAAAAAACTTTCTTAATACTTTGTAGCTTCCAACTGGCAATACTAATACACTAAATTGTTGTGCTATATTTTCTAAGATAAAGGTTGGTTTTTTAATTAGCATTTGGATTGGAGACATCTCTTGTTTAGAAAATGGGCTACTACTTATAATAAATAAACTTGATAAAAGGTATGAAAAAGAAATTATTATATATTTTAGTATTGCAAATCCATTTCTTTTAAATTTATAAGTTACATATATTATTGGGTAAATTACAAAAAGTGGCAGCATCCAAATTGCAAAAAAACCCATTAAAACTGCTAGGATGTAACTTGATAAAGATAAAACAAAGTATTTAAATTTACATCCACTATAAAAATATTTAACTAATAGTGCAAACGAAACAATTAAAGGCAAAAAAGGAGTCGCCCTTTGCACAAAATATTGATAACCTCCACTCGAAAACATATCGTAATTAGCTATATGGCTTAATGAAAAAAACAGTGTGGTAAAAAAAGCAGTGAGAGTATTTTTTGTAATAAATCTTACACAAAAATACAAAACTATATTTATAGATAACATAAATAGAAGCATAAATAACATATATAATTGGACTTTCTCATGGAAAAAAAACTGCAAAGGAATAAAAATAATTCTGGCAAAAATATCATGAGAAAATTTTAGCGAGCTTGAAAATCCATTCACTACTTGAAAATATTGAAATCCTTCACCTATAAATTGAAGATCAACAATATATTCCCAAAAAAGAAAAAAAAGTAGTACTATTACAAAAATTAATTTTATCTCATTTTTTGAAATCATAGACACTATGTTAAATATCATATAGTCATACAAATGAATAGTACTAGAAATTTCTGGCTAAACAAAAAAATATTACTTACGGGAGGATCGGGATTTTTAGGAAAACATGTATATATTCAATTGTTAAAAAAAGGAGCAAGTAAAAAAAATATTCTTATCCCCCGATCTTCGAGTTTAGATCTTAGAAAAAGAATTAATTGTCAAAAAGTAACAAAAGATATTGATCTCGTAATTCATTTGGCCGGTAATGTTGGAGGAATAGGTAAAAATCAAAAATTACCCGCAACATTATTGTACGATAATTTAGTAATGGGTACTGAAATTATAGAGGCTGCCAGAGTAAATAAAGTTAATAAATTTGTTTGCTTAGGTACCATCTGTGCCTATCCTAAATATACACAAATCCCTTTTAAAGAAGAAAGCCTGTGGCTTGGATACCCAGAGGAAACAAATGCTCCATATGGTTTAGCTAAAAAAATGCTATTGGTTCAAACTCAAGCCTATCGTCAACAATACGGATTCAACTCTATCTATCTCCTACCTGTTAATCTTTACGGACCAGGCGACAATTTCGATCCTCAAAGTTCGCATGTCATTCCCGCAATTATTAAGAAAATTGCAGATGCAAAGAAAAAGAATATTGATTTTATTGAAGTCTGGGGTGATGGTACACCAACAAGAGAATTTCTATATGTCGAAGATGCAGCAAAAGGAATAATTTTAGCTGCCGAGAAATACAATAAACCCGATCCGGTTAACTTGGGATCGGGATTCGAAATTTCAATAATTGAATTAGTGAAAAAAATAGCTGATATTTTAAAGTTCAAAGGTAAGGTTATTTGGGATAATACTCAACCAAATGGACAGCCAAGAAGATTGCTGGATGTATCCAAGGCTTACGAAGAATTTAAATTTCGGGCAAATACAACATTTGATAAAGGATTAAAAAAACAATCTATTGGTATTTAAAAAATTATTAAAAATGTCCAATATTGGTATTGAAAAAATTAGTTCCTTCTACAATTCGCAAGCCCCTTTTAGGAAAAAATGGAGAAGCAAAAATAATTATTATCATACTCTTATTGAGAATTTTTATAAGTTTCATATAGCTCCTTCAAAAAAGATTTTAGAACTTGGCTGCGGCACGGGGAACCTTTTAAGTTCTTTAAAACCATCTAAAGGGGTAGGAATAGATATCGCAGGTGAAATGATTAAAATTGCTAAAAAAGACTATCCAAATTTAACCTTTATTGAATCAGACGCACATTCATTACCTATTCAAGAGAAGTTTGATTATATTATTTTATCGGATACCATCGGAGATGTTGAAGACCTGCAAAAAGTATTCGAGGAACTTCACAAAGCAATTAATCCTCACTCAAGAATAATAATTACCTATTTTAACTATCTTTGGGAACCTCTAATAGATATTGCACAAAAAATAGGGATAAAAATGCCTCAACCGCAACAGAATTGGTTATCTTCTTATGATTTAGAGAACTTATTTTATCTTACAGATTTAGAGATTGTCAAAAAAGGAAATTTTATACTTTTACCCCTCCATTTTCCCTATGTTTCTAATTTTATAAATAAAATAGTGGCTAAGTTACCTATAATTAACAATTTATGTTTAGTCCAGTATTTTATTGTCCGCCAAAAAAATACAATAACTGCATTTCAAGATCAGTCAGTATCAGTAATTATTCCTGCACGAAATGAAGAAGGAAATATTGATATGTTAATCAAACAAATCCCCATATTAGGAACATCCACTGAAATAATATTTGTTGAAGGTGGTTCTATAGATAATACCTATACTGAAATAAAAAAAATTATTAGCAGATACGGAAAAAAAGATATAAAACTAATCAGACAAAGAGGTATTGGTAAAGGGGACGCTGTTAGAACCGGATTTAAAAAGGCGAAGGGAGAAATTCTGATGATTTTAGATGCTGATATGACAGTCCCTCCCAAAGATTTATCAAAATTCTATAAAGCTATAATAACCAAAAAAGGAGAATTAATCATGGGCTCAAGGCTTATTTATCCTATGGAAAATCAGGCAATGAAACTATTAAATACACTTGGAAATAAGTTCTTTAGTATTTTTTTTAGCTTTCTTCTTGATCAAAAAGTTAGAGACACTCTGTGTGGAACAAAAGTATTACTTAAAAAAGATTATGAAAAAATCGATAGAAACAGACATTTTTTTGGGAATTTTGATCCTTTCGGAGACTTTGATTTAATTTTTGGAGCATCAAAACAGAATCTAAAGATATTAGAGATACCAGTTAGGTATAAAGCCAGAATTTATGGAAATACTAATATTTCAAGATTTAAACACGGGTTGCTACTTTTAAAAATGACTATTTTTGCTGTGAAAAAAGTTAAATTTATTTAACTGCATAAATTACAAGGGATCCTGATATCTCTTTAATAATTGGAATTTCTTCCAAATACTCACCTATTCTTTCTATATAAGGAATCATTCTTTTTGGAGTTTTAGGATGAAGGAAATCATAGTTTCTAACATGAATTTTTTTAAATCCAATTTTTTTTAAAAGCTTCTCTACTTCCCATCTTATTAAAGCAGTCTCATCATCTGAATACTCCATTTTTGACCTAATCCATGGTATGTTTAATCCAAGTAAAATATGCGGATTTAACAAATTTGGTTCAGTAAAAAAAATATTACCACCCTTTTTTAACACTCTATAGCATTCTTTTAAAGTTTTTTCAGCATCCACATGATGTAAAATTGAAATTCCGCAAACAACATCAAAACTATTAGATTTAAATGATAGATTATTGGAATCTTCTACTTTAAATTTAATATCTTTATTTTTGAATTTTTTTTGACAAGACTTAACGACCTTGGGAGTAACATCTGTAGCAATTATTTGGGCCTCTGAATCTAGAATTCTTTTAGTGAATTCTCCATAACCTGCCCCAATCTCTAATACTTTTTTATTTTTATCTATTTTGCAAAGTTTTTTAAATATCTTAGACTTATTGTCATATCTTTTTTGTCCTGCAGCTGTCTTAGCTCCCCACCAAATTTCTGGTAAGTGAGTAAAATGATCAATTTCATTTTTAATCCTTTTATTGAATGTCATATATCAAATAATACTGTTTATAAAGATTATGTCTTCAGGGAAAGTTTTTCTCTGCACAGGATTCTCCCATTTTTTTATTGACTTTTCAATTCTCAGATTGTCAAAATAAAAACTATTGTGGTTATTGTTAAAACTTTGAAGTCTTACAACTAAATACTTATAACCCTTAGGGATTTCCGCAAATACTTCTTTCTCCTGCCAGTGGGCATCCTTATTGGAATACCTCGATGATACAAAAATAACACTATCCTCAATATGATTTTTTAAATCATCCTCATTTCTAAAAAGCTCAACTTTAAAAAATCCATCCTGAATAACCCCTTCCGTTTTCTTATCAGATTTTATCATTAAATTTATTTTGTATAGATAATCTTCATCTACCTCTATTACAGGGGATTCATAGCTTACTGTACCCCAAATTCTATATTGGTTACTGGCTGAAGTAATTGGGCCTATCCAAACACAATTCTTTTCAATGCAGTTTCCTTCGTCTACTATCTTTTTAAGAAACCTGACTTGGGTTCCTCTGGCTCCTCGAACTCTCCATCCATCACCATCCTCAAAATTATCCTCGTACACAAGCTTCCCTTCAAAATTGTCAGGTATTTGGGGGATTGGAATCCAAAAAATGTTGGATTCATAGGCTTGCCAGGGTTTAGAATATTCTCTTTCCCGTCTCGAAATTAATTCCCTAATTACGCTTCCAGGTAAAGTTTCATACATTAAATCTTTCGGATTAATAAACTTACTGGTATTACTTATCGGCATCCACCAGGTAAAATATCTCTCTGTTGAACCGGTATCAATCAGGGCATAATCAGCTCCGGCTTCCTGAAGTTCCCTGAAGGTAAAATTTGTATTTATATTAAAATCAATTTTAGTTAAATTTTTATTGTTTTCAAAAATCTGATCCCAAAACCAATTATCACCTGCAACCTTTACATCTCTCACCCTAGATAAATCAAATTTTGCTTCTGTTAAGTTCCAATTCTTTGCATAATGATAATCAAGTATCACAGAATTGATTAAATGCGGCGTAAGACTAAGAGTTATTAAAAGAATTACTAATATTCTTGATAAGATTTTATTCCCAAAAAATCTCTCATATAAGTAGTAGATGGCATATGAGGCAAATATTAAAAGGACTGGTGTAACCAAAGTAAAATTTCTCACATATAACCCTCCTGAAGAAAAGACTGTTAAACTTAGGAAAAAAATTATTATCGGAATAAGAAGAATCGAAGCCTTTTTAAATTCTTTCATTGAATACAACATAATTCCTAAAATAGTTAAAAAAGCAATTGGTGGAGTTAGACTAAACCAATATATATAAACATAGGGAAAGAAAAGAAATTGTAATGTTCCTGCATTATATTTCTCCTTAAGATAATCAAGGTATTTAACCACTTCATTAATGTTAAAAATATAGTAAAAATTAATAGCTAAAATGGTTATCAGACAAAAGAGAATTAATACAAAAAGTTTTACAAAAAATATTTTATTAATCTTTCTAAAATTCGCTTTGTAGCTATGGGCAAGGATCAAAGGAATTAATCCAAGAGGAGAATATTTTACAGAAAATGAAAGCCCTGAATATACTCCACCTTTAATGTAATCCTTTATACTATTAGATTTCAAAATAACCAGCGACTGCAAGTAAACAAGTGATAAGAAAATATTATTAGCTATGTCATGAAGGGCAAAATGGCTGGCTAATACATGTCTGTAATTAACACTAACCATCAATGCTGCAATAATACCAACATTTTTATTGAAATAATTCTTACCAAGTAAATAAGTAATGTAAACTGAAATTACTCCCAAAAATGCATTTGTATATCTGCCCCAATATAGCACATTAATTTCATTGTAACCTATAATTTCATTTTCAAAAAACATCTTTATTGAAGAATAGTCAAATATTGTCAGGTCAGAAAAAAAGCTACCTATAAATGTAATCGGTATAAAAATAAATACATAACTTATAATATGAATGATTACTACCAGTAAGGGGTACGCGTAAACATCTGGTGCTAATCGATTTTGAGTAATAAACTGAATTGCATTATGGTAGCTCATTCCTTCGTCCGAATGAAAATAAGGGTAGCCAGGGTTTACCCCCCAAAATCTCAATATTGCGGCTATAATCAAAATTACCAATAGAACTGGATTATGAACAATTAATTTCTTAACTTTATTATTCTTTTTTTTGATCAGATTATAAACCGTATTCATATTTAACATTTTTTATATAAACAACGCTGGGAAAATTTATTCCATCCAAATAAAAGTTTTTCCATTCTACTCCCATAGCAGGTAAATCTAAATTTACATTATGAAATTGTCCATCTAAAACTACAGGAATTTCCATATACTTTATGCTATCTTGTTTTTTATCTATGTCTGACCGGTAATATAGCCTTATGGCACTATTTTTACCAACTGTTTCAAAAGCGCTTGTTAATTCAATATAATTGCCGATCTCCCAAAATGGCTGTTTACTTAACTTCTCTACCTTACTAAAATCTATTCCTTTAAACTCTTCTTCAACAAAAGTTATTTCTTTAATTTCAGGCCCATCATTTCCATAGGTAGATTCAATTTCAAATTTCAGATACCTTATCCTCTCCGGACTTATTTCATCAAGTACTACAGTATCAGGGTTAAACCTTTCATTCCTTTTCACCTCACCTAAAGTTATCCAGTTAGTACCGTCTAATGAACCAAGGTACTTATAACTGACCGGAAGAAGTGGAGGCTGGGCACTTACCCACCTAATCTGACCAATTTCTATTTCCTTCCCAAAATAAAATTCAAGAAACTCTTTATTCTTAGTCTTACCCCTCGATATATCATCCCAGAACCCTCTATGCCCTCTCCAGGCTGTTTCCAATCTTCCATCTAATAACAACCTTGGTTCCTGGTCTTTCCAAAATGATGCAGAAGTAGCTTCAATTACTTTTTTTAGATTTTGTTGGCTGATTAAAAAAGAATAAATATCAAGCTTATCTTCAGAATTAACATCTAATTGTGTTGGATCTGTAATATATGGAAGGGGAGGATTCAAAGGTTCGACTTTCAAATCGAATGTTAACTTCGATGGGACAAGCGATGATAATCTGTCTGGTTTAAGTATTATAGTAGGACTAATTCCCAAATAACTTTCTCCACTTTTCTCTATTTTGGTCCCTGTTTTAAATACATTGTCTGACACTACAAACGATGTATTAGAACTTAAATCATTTAAACCTATTTCAACTTCTCTCTTTTTTGAAAGCAGTTCCCGCGTCTGTGCAGTAGTATTCTTTAACCCACTAGAGTCATAATAAAAAGTATAGATTTTATCCAAACTTACTTCCTTTTTATCTAAGCTTGTTAATATATCTTTAAAATCATAGGTAATTAAAAAATCATACATATAATCAATCCCTTCATGATAAATAGCATAATTTGCTCCTTCTGAAAACATACCTCCAAAAAAACTTCCATACCTTTTTAAAACCTGCGGGTCATTTTCAATACTTATATAGACAATTGAACCTTTTTCCAAGTTAGGTATCGCCAATTTAAATTCTTTAAAAAGCTGTTTTGCTGGTAAATTCCTTTCGGTATTAAAAGTATATGTGTGCTTTAAAGTTAAAAAAGAAAGTAGTGATATCAAAAATATTAATGAGACCGACATAAGTTTAAATAACCTTGTTTTATTCAGCAAATATGCAAAGCAGCCCCAGAACATAGCCATACCTGCAAATGAATAGCTAAAATATCTGTGTGTGCTCCATAAAGTATGCGTACTCTCTCTAGCATAAAAACCCACAAAGTTTGATACTGTCCAAATAAATGAGAAAATTAATAGTTTAACAACACTACTTTCTTTTTTCAGGAATTTAATAACTAAAAAGGCGTTAACCGCTAAAAATAAAACTCCTGATAAAAATGAACCGATAGAAAACTCATCCTGAAAGGGTAGATGAAAGTATTTATACAAAAATCTGTCTACTAGACCTGAAAGCTTGTCTGGAATAAAAAGGTTACCTAAATCCTGAAGAGGAATTGTTAAAAGATAGTATTTACCGTTTTCAATTGCAGCTTTATATAATTTCCAGATCCCTAAGTCTTGTGTATATCCTGAACTTGATAAGTATACATAATAGTATATATAAACAAATGGAACTATTCTCAAAAAAAATCTGGAGATTTTTTGAATACTGAAATTAATATGTGAATAAATAATGTCAAAAAAAATTAGGGCAATAATTAACCCGTGAGCCCTTATAAAAACTGTATCCAAACTAAAGAAAAAAAACGCAATTGAAAAAAAATAGAAAATAAATTTCCCAGATTTTAAAAACTTAAAATAGAGCCAAAAAGTTATTAACGCCATTATAAGTCCTCTACTGGTTTGCCATGAGTTAGTAATCCCCAAAATGCTTTCTAAACCAAAGTAACCGGTACCAAAAACTAATGCAGATATTAAAGCCAAGCTTTTAAGCTTAACTAAACTTTTGATAAACAAATATAGTGTAATTGAGGCAAAAAGATAGAGCAGCAATCCAACAGCAAAATAGGGTTGGGGGTTAATCTTAAAAAATGGATAAAATAATATAAATTGATCTATTATGTGCCTATAGGGTCCCTCTCCGGAAATTCCTTTCCCCCAATACCCAATATTTTCATTTAAATGCTGCAGCTTATAAATCACAGCATTATCATCAATCCAAAAATATCCTTCTACTGTTTGACCCAGGGAAATAAACACAACAAAAATGATTAGCAGTAAATTGTATGGAAAGAACTTCAGCCCTTCTAATTTTTTTATATCAGAAATTAGCCAAAGGTTTTTCATACCTTAATAGCTACAAGAAGTACTGAGCCCCCCTGATCTTTCTTAACATTTCTCAGGTAATATGGATACAGAATTTTTTTTAACCATGGAACCACAAATATTTTTCTGAAAGATGGGAAAACAATCCAATGTTTAAAAAAAATTTTTGAAATTCCATATGGAACAGCCAGATAAGCCAAAAATTCATGAACTTGAACCATTTCTTGAGTATGGTAATAGTGATGTTTTTTAAGTTTTATAGAATATTTTCTTAAAATTTTTTCCCACTCTTTATGATTGTATAAATTATAGTGTTTAAACATAAAGTTAAAAAATTTGCCGTAATTTCTTGCCAGCCCAAAAAGTTTATATGAAGCAAAAAATTGATATCCCCATAGGTATTTTGTCAAATAAGGTGTTGGCACAGTTATAACAAATTGGCCATTCTTTTTTAGGACTCTGGACATTTCCGATAAGGCTTGATCCAAATTTGGGAAATGCTCAACAACAGAATTTGAAAAAACTGTTTCAAAGCTTTCATTTTTAAATGGCAGTTCGTAAACATTTCCTACTAAACATTTTTTATAAATCTCTCTCCTCTTGGCTATTTTAACTTCATCCTCAGAAAGATCAATTCCTACATCAATTTTTCCTTTCCTATTCATCCAAGTTACCTTGGCCACAAACCCATCCCCACAGCCAACATCTAAAATAGGGTGCTTAAAATCTACAACATCCAAAGCCTTGATTTCATTTGCCCGGATTAATGCCCAGGTTGCTGGAGCTTGCTCTAAAAGTGGGGTTAAGTAATCCGCTACCTTCTGATTATCCCTTAAGTTTTTTTTCATATACATACCAAAGTTTATTGTATAAATTAAATTGTGATAAACGATAATATCTTAATTTTTCGTAAAAATAAACAGCCCTTTTATCTGCATGAACAGTTAGTTTATATTTCCTAATTTTTTCATTACTAAACCTTTCTTCTAGAGCTTCCACGAGTTTTCTTCCGATACCCATGCTTTGATACTTTTTTAAAACCGCTATTACTACAAGTTCTGCAGGCGCTCCAACATCCTTGGATGAATATGTAAAAGTCTCTATCACATTCTTTAATAAAGATGGCTTTTTTAAAACTCTAACAACTAAATAATAACTTAATTTAATAAATTCAGATTTAAGACTTGAACTAAAATACCTCTTCATATTTTTTGTGCCAATAACAAAACCAACTACTTTTTTTTTATCTAAAGCTACAAAGCCAAATACATCATTACTTTTAAAGGCACCCTTGTATAAAGTCAAAAGAAATTTTTCACCTAAATTTGGTAAAAAATCATTTCTTAAAGAATTTATATGAATATTTGTGATATCTACTAGATGGGTTTCTGACAGTGGAATAATTCTTATCATTTATTAAACCGGAGGGCTAATGTAGAAACCAAATAATCCCTAAACATATTTACAAATTGGGATTTGCTTGCTCCATACTCTCTATCCTTATAAAAAGATGGTATCTCAGCAAAAGTATTTCCTTCAAGTTTTGCAAGGTATATTAGCCTAATAAAATAGTCTCCATATCCCCAAAAAATTTTATCAAAATCCAGCTTTTCCAGTTTATCTCTTTTCATCGCAAAAAAACCGCTCAAATTATCATGAACAGGACTTCCAATCAAAACTCTAATCCCTACATTAAATAAGTAACTTAACCTCTGTCTGGTTTTATTTGCCATCCCTCCACCTCTTACAAATCTTGATCCAACAACAAAATCGTATTTTTTACATTTTTCAACAAGTCTTGGTACAAGCTTTGATTCGTGGTTAAAATCAGTATCCATAACAACTACAGTTGTACCTACTGCCATCTCTAACCCCTTTCTTATTGCAGTTGCTAAACCTTTTTCCTTCTTTCTAATGGTTACCCGAACATTAGGGACCTTAGAAAAATATTTTTGTGCTAAAAGTCCTGTTTTATCTGGACTATCATCATCAACAACTATTACTTCATTGGAAATTCTCTTTAAACTAAACTCACTTTGAATCTCTTCTATCAGCTTAACTATATTACCTGCTTCATTATATGTTGGTAATACAACTGATGCCTCAATTTTTCTCATAACTTACCTGTAAAGTAGCATCAAACTAGTTTAAAAGCAATAATTATTTGGTAAACACTGAGATTATTTTTTCGATTTCTTTTTTTGTCAATTCAGGGTTATTCCCAAAATATAACCCTTGTTCGTGAACAAGTTTGGCATTTGAATAATTTGAAGGAAAATCTTTAATATACTTTACAAAAAAGGGCTGCTTCGTCATATCACCTCCAACTATTGGTCTTATTTCAATTAAATCTTTACAACTTCTTATAAGGTTTTCTTTTATCTTTTTAGATTTACAGATTACCGGTACAGCAAAGTTTGACAAGAAATCTATATGGTCATATTTTATTGGAAAGTAGTTTTTCGTCTTTTTGTATATTACTGAAGCGATTTTATCAAAATTCTTCTTTCTTTTTGTAATAATCTCATCAATATAATTTAATTGATAACTACCAAGAAAACCTGCTATTTCTGTTGGCCTCATATTAAAACCTAAATCATAAAAAGTGTATCTGGAATAAAACTCAGAGTTTATCTTAAATTTTTTTCTAATCTCATTCTGCGCGGCAAAGTCTAAGTTCCTGTCCCAACCATGGGCTCTGACTAACCGAAGCATTGTTGCAAGTTCAATGTCATCTGTAACAACAGCTCCTCCTTCAATCGTAGACATATGATGTCCCACATAAAATGAAATTGTGCTTGCTAACCCATAATTTCCAAGCTTATTTCCTTTGTAGATAGTACCTGGAGATTCACAATTATCTTCAATAAAAAGTATTCCTTTTTCTTCACAAACTTTTTTTATTTCATCTATATCCCCGCAAAAGCCTAATAGATTTGTTAGAAACAAAGCCTTAATCTTGTGCCTTTTTATAACCTCCTTCAACTTGTCGCTGGAAACATTTAAATGGTCAAGCTCAATATCAATAGGGATTGCGCTTAAACCAAGCTGAATTAAAGGCATAACATTAGTAGACCAGGTTATTGATGAAAACCCTACCTTATCTCCTTTTTTGAGTTTCCCTAAATTAATCAATGCTTGGATTATTGCTAAATTTGCAGAGCTTCCGCTATTTAAAAAAATGCAATATTTTCTCCCCTGCCACTTAGCAAATTTATCTTCAAATTTTTTACACTCTTCTCCAAAGCTTAAAAATTTTGCTTTCATAATAAAATCTACAAGTTTTCTCTTAGTCTCTCTTTCTTTATAAAATGTAGATTTAACAAGCCTTAGAATATTATTTTTAGACATGATGTAATAGGCTTATACCAATTTCGATCTTTCTAGTCAATTTTTATTTTGGTATATTACATAAAACTTATGGAAAAAAATAAAACTGCAGTAATTATCCCCTCTTATAATGAATCAGCCAGTTTGAAAATTTTAGTTAATAAAATTTTCAAAAATTTAAAAGGCGCCAAAATTATAATTGTTGACGACTCACCAAAAAAAGAAAATCAAAGAATAAAAAACTTAATTAAGAAATTAAACAACAAAGACATTCAGCTCATATCAAGAACTAAAAAACTCGGCAGAGGATCGGCAGTTATGGAAGGGTTATTAAAAGCCCTAAAAAACAAAAAAACTAGATACTTTTTTGAAATGGATTCTGATCTTTCTCATAAACCTGAGGAATTCAAACTATTTATAGATAAATTTAAAGCCGAACCATCTGATTTAATCATAGGATCCCGGTACTTAAAAGATAGCAAACTCATTAACTGGTCAAGAAAGAGAATTTTATTTAGTAAATTTATCAACATATTGCTTGGTCTTTTTTTGGGTTTAAACATATCAGACTATACAAATGGATTTAGGCTTTATAATAGAAAAGCTGTTGAATTCCTAGTAAAAACAAAAACCAAATCAAAAGGGTTCATTTTACTATCTGAAACTGCATTTAAATTAAAACAAAAAGGATTTAAAATTTCTGAAGTCCCAACTACTTTCCTTGAAAGAAGATACGGACAATCCTCAGTTGGACCAAATGAATTTATAAATGCTTTAGTTGGAGTTTTAAAAATAAAACTTGACCTTTAAACTTATTTCCAAATTTCAATCACTTTCTTTGATATAAATACTATTTTATCTTCTGTTAAATCAGTACTCGAAGGAAGATTCAACCCACTAGCACCCAAAAACTCTGCAACTGGATGTGATTCCTCAGTTTTATATCTTGGAAGCCTATTAAGAGGAAAGAAGAAAGGTCTTGAATCCACGCCTTTTTTCTTAAGTTCTTTAATCAAATAATCCCTATTCTTTTTTCCTTTTTTTGGGGCAAGTATTGAAAACATCCAAAATACATTTTTTGCCCATTTAGCTTCGGGTTGTAAAATAATTTCCGGCACAACTGGCTCTAAATATTTTTTATACCAGCCTGCGATTTGTCTTTTTTTCTCAATAATTGAGTCTATTTTTTTAAGCTGAGCCACACCTAAAGCAGCCTGCAAATTAGTCATTCTATAATTAAAACCTAAATGGGGATGGTAATACTTTCTTCTTCCTGATATCCCATGGTCTCTTAATATTTTTAGTTTTTTTGCCAATACCTTATTACTCGTAACAACCATTCCACCCTCACCTGTAGTAATTATTTTATTCCCATAAAAAGAAAAACAAGCCATATCAGACATTGATCCCACCTTTTTATTTTTATACATTGCTCCATGCGCTTCTGCTGCATCCTCAATTAGTAATAATCCATACTTTTTTGCAATCGAATTAATAAGTCCCATTTCAGCAGGATGTCCATATAAATGAACAGGCATTATAGCTTTTGTCCTACTATTAATTTTCTCTTTAATTTTTTCTGGGTCTATATTCCATGATTCCATTTCAGAATCTACAAAGATTGGTTTGGCTCCTGTATATGAAACCGAATTTGCAGTTGCTACAAACGTCATTGAAGGGACTATTACCTCATCACCAGGACCAATATCTGCTGCAACAAGCGCCAGGTGTAATGCAGTTGTTCCATTAGAAGTTGTTATCCCGTATTTTGTACTGCAAAACTTAGAAAACTTATTTTCGAATTCCAAAAGATACTCACCTATAGATGAAACCCAACCAGATCTTAAACCTTTTAATACTAACTTTTCTTCTTCTTTTCCAATGATAGGTTGGGCAATAGGGATCATTACACGCATATATTAAAGACCACCCTGACTGTAAGGGAATAATATATCATCAGGTATCTGGTAATCAATGTAAGGAGGTTTTTTTCTCGGATTATCAAACTCTTCAGTTGATTCTGAAACAGTTATATCATCAAAAAACAAAAATTCAGCATTCCCAATCTGCTCTAAATTTATTGTCATAAATTTTGCATTGTCAGGAGGTATAACCACAAATTCAATCTTTTTCCACCCTTCTCCAAAATATCTTGAAGATACCGATGAATAGATATGAGACGTTTGAGTCGTTATTTTACCTGGATTTTTATCATAAAAATCGACCCTAAACATTCCGTCCCTGCTTTTCTTTTCTATAGGCACTTGAGATTTAATAAGTCCTTCAATAACATAAGCTCTATTACTTTTTATTTCTATTAGTTCAGAAGTTGCTCTTTTACTTTGAAACAATCCAACTCTATTATCAAGCTTAAGAGAACCATCACTCACATAACCTTCCTCTTTCGCAAATTCTAATTTGCCAGAAGGGTTAATATCAGAATCAGCTAAATACCAACGATTTAATTCCTCCTCATTATCAAATCGAAATTCCTTAATTATTTCTTTATTTCTAACAGAAATTTTTTTGGGAACCTTAATTACAACTATGTTCATTTCTGGAGCCTGCCAATCTTTAACAAATGCCCCTATTGTATATGAAGCTAGTTCTTGGGAGATTGCTGAGGAGTTTGTGTTTTTGAGTAAAAGGATAGGTTTTTCCCAAAAACCCAGAAATGTTGGTGGATCCCTGTTAATCCACCAATTAGATTTTATACTTAACCAATCAAGATTAATAAAAGCATACTCAATTCCTTCATCCATTAACTCATTTATTGTAAAAATGTTATTTGATTCAAAAGGTGTTACTTCAAAATTTTTATCTCTAGGATACGCATCCCAAGGATGAGACAAAATCTCTGATCCTTCAGGTATATTGGCTTTTGCAAAATTTCTTGCCATTTCAAAACCCCAAGGTTTTAAATAGTTATAAGAAAGAACGTAGGAATTATAAAAATTGCTATAAGAGATTAGTAAAAAAATTAACCCAAGTATTAAATTTTTAGTTAAGTTATTTTTCTTATAAATAAAGTTTAAAATTTTAACTATAAAAAAGGCAGCAAAAATTAAGACTATTGGAGTTACGGTTATAAAGTTTCTTGTATAAAATCCTGCCCCTGAATAATAAAGAAATAAATATAAAAAAGGCAAAGAAGCTGACAATAAAATAAAACTTGGTAGAAATGATTTAATTAGTCCTAAAACCATCCCTAATACTGAAAATATGGCAATTATTGGTCCAATACCAACGTGATATAAATAAGAAACTGAATAGTAATTAAGTCTATTCAAACCAAAGGTATACTTTAAATAAACATAAGAGGTAATCGACCTAAATTCTTCCCAATGAATGAAAAAGTATAGATGTAATAGAGTTATAACTAATAAACAAATAAGTACAATTTGGATAATCTTTTTTTGAATTAAATATTGAAATATATTAGATGACTTATAAGATAAAATAATAGTCATTAGAGTAAGTGGAATAAATACAAAAATTTGAAATTTCGTAAAAAAAGATAGTACTGAAAATAAAATTGCTAAAAAATAGTTTTTAATACTATCATTTTTATATAGATTCCAAATAAAGGCTAAAGACAGTAGAAGCATAAAAGCATTGTAAATATCAGGCAGAGCTAAATGACTATTTAAAACTTGTCTATAATTAACTGCAGTTAAAAATGCTGCTCCCAAAGCAATTTTTTTATCATTAAAACAATTAATGCTTAATCTGTATATTAAATAAACAATTCCTATCCCAAAAAAAGCAGTTATTAACCTACCCCAAAACAAAACTATTGTTTGCTGGTTTACAACCAAGAACCTTTCTGGAAGTTCTAAGATGTTTTTAAATGATGGGAGAGTATCAGGAGAAAAAATAAAGCTAAAAATCAAAATAAAAGGCAAAATCAGAATATAAATTATTGCATGAATCAAAGGAATTATTATAGGATAATCGTATCTACCTGGATCTAAACTTAAAGTCTTTATCATATTAATTGCTGCTGCATAACTCATTCCCTCATCAGAATGGTATGGGTGATAACCAGGATAAATCCCTAAAACCCTAAGGAAACCTGCAAGAATTAAAATTATTACTAACAGTTTATTGTTATACACATATTTTTTTAAATTTAATAAAACCCTATTACTTTTCAATTTTTTGTGCCTATTAAAATAACATGCGAAAACGGTTTACTTTTATCTAACTTAAAAACCTTAACTTTAAACCCTAACTCCTCCATTATTTTTTTCCATTCATTTTTATCTCTATAATAAATCTTAGGATCTACAAACTTGTTATCAAAAAGTAAAGGGACTATTAATGAATCTGTAATGTAGCTAAATAAATATTTTAAAAATGGCTTTTTATCTACCTCTACTAATATTAGCTTTCCTCCTGGTTTTATAAAGTTATTACTTTTTTTAAGTAACATTATTTGATCATTATATGAAGGAAGGTGATGTAAAAGATGAAACAACAAAACAGCTTCTGCTTTCATAAATTTTACGGATAAAACATTTCCTGGAATAAATTTTGTATTTTTAATCCCCTTATTCGCATCTTTTATTCTTGATTTATTCAATTCAATACCAACCACTTCTCTTTCAAATGAAGTTATAGCTAAATAATTTGAAAAGAATCCATCCCCGCATCCCAAATCTAAAATTCTTCCATTTTTTGGAACAAATTTTTCAGTTTCTTTAAATGGAGAATCCCAAATTCTTATCTTTACAAAAAAAGATGAAAAGCCATCCTTTTTATACAATTCTATTATTTTATTAATATCCTTATTAATCTCTTGTTTTAAAATTTTATAGAAAAATACCTTCAGGAAAAAAATAAGTATTTTTTTAATTAAATCCTTCATAATCTTTTTACAGTCCAATTAAACCATAATTCTGATAATATGAAAATGTTTATTATTGCAGTAAAATATTCAAAATGTTAAACCAAAAAACAAAAAAAATAAATCCATCCATATCAATTATTATTCCAGCATACAACGAAGAAGAAAATGTTGAATGGGTAATCATTAATTCTTTAAAATATCTTCCTAAATACTTTAAAGATTACGAAATCATTATTATAGATGATGGATCTACTGATAATACAGGAAAAATTATCGATAAAATTTCACAGAAATACAAAGAGGTTAAAGGAATACATCAAAAAAATGGCGGCTATTCTAAAGCCATGTTAACTGGAATTAAAAAAGCTTCAAAACAATATACTGCTTACATGCCCGCAGACGGACAGTTTTTAATAGAAGACATGCGTCATTGTTTTGAAGTAATGGAATCCAGCGAATTAGTTTTGGGTTACCGCGGTGGACGGCCTGATTATACAACATACAGAATGATTTTATCCTATGGCTATCTTTTGTTACTCGCACTTTTGTTTAATTTTAAATACATCGACGTTGGATGGGTAAACATCTGGAATACTAAAAAGTTACAAAAGTTGAAACTTGAAGGGACAGGAGGGATTTTTATACTCACAGAAATAGTAGTTAAATTTCAAAATCTGGGTTATAAGATAACTGAAGCGCCATCATATTACAGAATAAGAAGATCCGGAGAAGTCAAAAATGCTAAATTTAGCGTGGTTAAAGATACACTCTTTAACGCCCTAGTTCTTTGGCTTAAATTAAAAATAAATAAAATATCCTAGCCTTCACTTGACTTAAGATTGCAAAAATCATAATCTATCTACACTTAATATGGCTATAAAAGTTACTAACATAAAACCTGAATTTGTTGATGAGCGCGGATATATCTCAAGACTTGTAGACACTGATGATTACCCAATAAGAGCAGTTTTGTTTATAACTGGAAAAAAAGGTTCGGTTAGAGGAAACCATTATCATAAAACAGACGCTCACTTTGTTTATTGTATAAAAGGAAAATTTAGATATTCTGAAAAAGACATGACAAAAAAAGGAGCTAAACGCCAATCAGTTATATTAAAACCAGGTGATGTTGTACTCTCAAAACCCGGCATAGCCCACTCAATGGAATTTTTGGAAGATACCCAGTTTCTCGCAGTTACAACAGAACCCAGGGAACAAGATAAATATGAAAATGATTTAGTTCGGCTTAAATTGGTTTAATATGCAGTTACAAATCACGGAGAAAGATTTCACAAAAAGTAATTCATATAAGCTCTCCCAGTGCAGACTTTGTAAAAATAATAGACTAAAAAAAATAATAAACCTTGGTAACACACCTCCTGCAAACTCTTTTTTAAACAAAACCCAAATTAATAAGTTCGAACCTTTTTTCCCATTACATGTAAACTTTTGTCCTGTTTGCCGCCAGTTACAACTTTCACACGTTGTTTCTCCCGACATACTTTTTAGAGATTATGTGTATGTCTCTTCTACTTCTCCAGTATTTATAAAACATTTTGAAGACTATGCTAAAGATACAGCCAAAGCTATTAATTTAAAAAGGGGAGCTTTAGTTGTTGATATTGGAAGCAATGATGGAATACTGCTAAAACCTTTCAAAAAACTAGGTATGAGAGTTGTCGGAGTAGACCCAGCAACAAAAATTGCCCAAAAAGTAACCAAAGAGGGGATAAAAACCTATCCTGACTATCTTACAGAAGCATTAGCGGAAAAAATTGTAAAAAAACATGGGCAGGCATTAGCCATAACAGCCAATAATGTTTTTGCCCATGTGGATAACCTTGATCAACTCACAAAAGCTGCAAAAATATTATTAAATAAGGAAGGCGTTTTTATAATTGAAGCCCCCTATCTAATAGTTCTTCTTCAAAAAAACCTTTTTGACACTATTTACCACGAACACCTTTCTTATCTTTCACTAAAACCCCTAGTTGGCTTTTTCAAAAACCATGGAATGAAAATTATCGACGTTTGGGAAACGGGTAGCCATGGCGGTTCAATTAGGGTTTTTGTATCAAAAGTAGAATCAAAACGTAAAATAAATCCCTCAGTAAAAAAGCTTTTAAAAAAAGAGGAAAAATTAGGTTTAGATAACCTGGATACTTATATTAAGTTTGCAAACCGTATAAAACAAAACAAAAAGGAATTAACTGCACTTTTAAAAGCATTAAAGAAAAAAGGGGTAAAAATCGCAGGATTTGGTGCACCAGCCAAAGGAAATACACTTCTAAACTACTTCAAGATCGGGAATGAAACCCTGGACTACATCGTCGATGACAGCACCTACAAACAAAGTCTTTTGACTCCTGGAACCCATATACCAGTTGTCTCACCAAAAATTTTGGAAAAAGATAAACCAGATTATATTTTCATTTTGGCATGGAATTTTGCACAGCCTATCATGGAAAAACTTACTAAGTTTAAAGCAGATGGTGGCCGTTTCATAATTCCTGTCCCCAAGCCTCATATAATTTAGTAATGCTAAAAGCACAAGCAACGGACTTAAATCAAATTATTAATGAGATAAAAAAAGAAGCCAAGATATTGGAAGGCAAAACACTGCTTATTTCTGGAGGCTCAGGCTTTATAGGCAGCTATATTAATGCAGTTATTTATCTGTTGAACAAAAAACTTTTCAAAAAACCTTGCAAAGTTATTTCTCTAGATAACTACATCACAGGTTTTAGAAAAAATTTTCTTATAGATATTAATGATAAAAATTTTCAACTCCACCACTACGATGTAAGACTTCCTTTTACACTAAATTCCCAGGTTGATTTCATAATCCATGCAGCAGGACTTGCATCCCCCTACTACTATAAAAAATATCCACTTGAAACAATTGAAAGCGCAATATTAGGAGCAAAAAACCTTTTAGAACTTTCAAGAATTACTAAACCTGAAAGTTTTTTGTTTTTTTCTTCGAGCGAGATTTATGGTGATCCAGACCCTGAACATGTACCAACACCGGAAAATTATGCTGGGCATGTATCCTCAATTGGTCCCAGAGCCTGTTACGATGAATCAAAAAGGCTAACTGAAACTTTATGTTTAGTCTACCATCAAATCTACAATATACCTGTAAAAATAGTCCGTCCATTTAATATTTATGGACCAGGTATGAGACACACTGATTACCGGGTTATACCAACATTTATCTACAATGGCCTAAAGGGCAAAAATCTCCCTGTACACGATAGGGGAAATCAGACAAGAACTTTCTGTTATGTATCAGATGCAATTACGGCAGTATTTAAGGTTTTATTATCTGGAAAAGCAGGTGAAGTATATAATATAGGGACCGATAAACCTGAAATTAGTATGTATGAACTTGCTTCAATTGTATCTGAAATTCTAGATAATGGAGTAAAGCCAAGGCGGAAAGAATACCCAGAGCACTATCCGGCAGGAGAACCGCAAAGGAGGTGTCCTGACCTTACAAAAATTAAGTCTACCCTAAAATACCAACCCAAGATTGATTTAAATACTGGGATCAAAAAAACTATTGAGTGGTTTAAAAAAGAATACAATTTAAAATGACCAACATCGCTCTGATTGGGGCAGGCAGCATGGCCAAAAACTATATTAATACTTTAGATCATTTTCCAAATGCCAGAATATCAATAGTACTTGCTAAAACTAAGAATAATTTAAGCAAGCTTCCTGGAAAATTTATAAAAACAACTAAAATTGAAGATGTTTTAATACAAAAAAATATTGATGCAGTAATTATTTCCTCCCCTGCAAGTACTCATTTTAAGTTTATATCCCTATTTCAAAAAATGGGAATCAGGATACTGGTAGAAAAACCCTTCGTAACTTCTTTAAATGAAGTTAAAAAAATTAAAAAAATAAAGCCAAAATCAAATATATTGATAGCTCATACCTTACTGTTTCATCCAGCCTATCAGCTGATAAAAAAATTGGTAAAAAATGAAAAGATATTAAATCTTAAATTTGAGGGTTACAATAACAATCCCCGTAAGGATACAACTTTGCTTTGGGATTGGGGACCTCACCCCATATCACTATTTCTAGATCTTTATAACAAAATGCCTAAATCTGCAAATCTTGAAAACAAATCAAAAAATGAAATTTCTATCTCATTAGATTTTGGGAATAACCTTAAATCTAGCTTTAGGATTGGATGGAATAGTCCTAAAAAAATCAGAAAATTGGAAGTTTCAACAAATAAAAACATATATATATTTGATGACTTAAAGTATCCAAACCTTGAAATTAACTCATTAAGTGGATTTAATATTAGTTACCCTAAAGTAGAAACAACCCCTCCACTTAATAATTTAATTAGTTACTTTTTAAGATCAGGTAGGTACAATACATCAAATTTTGATTTTGGTGTTAAGGTTACAAAAATTTTAGAAGCATGCAATAAATCCATAAAAAATAGGACCACTAAACTTTAGAACCAGTTAAACTTAAGCGAAATTTAATCATATTAAAAATAGTAATCAAAATTAACAGGATATCAACCCTACCTTTTGCCTCCCCAGCCTTCCTCTCTTCCCATCCAATAGGCACCTGTATAAATTTATAATTTTTCTTGATTGACTTATATACTAGCTCAGGAAGGATCATAACGCTTCTTGGATAAGCAGTTATTTCTAAAGTATCTAAAACATATTTACGCCATAATGATACAGTTGATATTTCTTTAAGCTTAATACCAAAGATTAAAAAAAGAAGAAGGTGAAACATTTTAGACTGAAATTTTCTTATAAAGTTTTCACTGTTTTTTATCCTATAACCCACAGCAACATCATAACCTTTTATCTCATCAAGAAATTTTTTAGTTTGAGAAAAATCAAATTGTCCATCAGCTGGCGCCAGTAAAATTAATTCATTTTTTGCATTTCGAAAACAAGTTTCCATTGCTCCAGAGAACCCTTTATTTTTTTTATGATGTACTGCTCTAATCCGTTTCCTTTTTGCCAGAGAGTTAATAATTTTTCCAGTATTGTCAGTAGATCCATCATTTACCAAAACAATTTCAAAATTATTTATAATTTTACTAATTTCTTTAAATGCCCTCTCAACCACCTCCTTAATATTTTCTTCCTCATTGTATGCAGGTATTACTACTGATAAGGTGGGAATTTTGTAATATTTTTTAGTTGAACCAACTCTCTTAGCAGGAACCCCTAATATAAGTGAGTATGGAGGAAATTTACTAAACTCTTTAACTACAGCACCTGCCCCTACAACGCTGTGATGACCAATAATCGAACCCATTAATATAACAGCATTGGTTCCTATAAAACTAAATTCTCCTATCTCTGTTGGAGCACTATCTATTGAATGATAATTTCGCTCAGAAACAGTTCTCTTTACAGTATTATGAGTTAAAATTTGGGCTCCTGAAGAAATTTGACTGCCTCGACCTATCTTTAAAACATCATATCCTCCGTCTATTAAGCAAAAAGCTCCAATCCACACATTATCTTCAATAACAGGATTACCAAAAATCCAGGTGAATGTATTGAATTTATTTTTCATAAGCTCTTAATGAGCAAATCTATAACATAATCCTGCTCTTTAATAGTCATTTGAGGATAAAGAGGTAAAAAAAGCGTTTGAGAAGAAGCTTTTTCAGTTTCAGATAATTTTATTTTTCCTACTAATTTTTGATAAATTGGCTGGAGATGAATCGAGGGAATTCCCTCCTTTAGCGCCACACCTCTTTTTTTAAATTTTAGTATTAATTTTTCTCTATCTATCCCTTCCCTAAGTTTTAGCAAATATGATTGCCAATTTGTTTTTCTATCACTGGGAACATAAGGCAGTTTTAAAGTATTTATATTTTTAAATGCTTTGCTGTATCTTTGTGAAAGTACACCTCTTTTTTTAATTAACCAGTTTATTTTTTTAAGCTGCACCATACCAACAGAAGCTTGAATATCTGTCATCCTGAAGTTGTAACCAATAACTTGATAGTTTCCATTCGAATCAATCCCATGATTTCTTAAAACTTTGACCCTTTCAGTCCACTTCTGATTATTTGTTGTTATCATCCCACCTTCGCCTGTTGTTAAATTTTTTCTAGGGTGAAATGAAAAGCAAGTTATATCTGCAATACTGCCAACCCTTTTTCCCTTATAGATACTTCCCAAAGCACAAGCTGCATCTTCTAGAAAAAATAGCTTATGTTTTTTACATATTTTATTAACTTCATCCAAATCAGCCGGTAAACCAACTTGATCAACAACCATTATCGCTTTTGTCTTTTTGGTAATCTTTTTTTCTATATCCTTAGGATCAATATTGAATGTGAGAGGGTCTATGTCAGCAAATACAGGAACAGCACCCACCTGCACTACTACATTTGCACAGGCTATAAATGTAAATGATGGCAATATTACCTCATCATCTTTTCCAACCCCTAAAATCTTAAGGCTTAAGTATAATGCTGTTGTCCCTGAAGAAACAGCAACAGCATATTTAGATCCAACATATGCTTTAACACTCTTCTCAAATTTTTCAACTTTAGGACCCTGCAAAACCCAACCGCTTCTCAAAACATCAATTATGGCTTTTTCCTCATTATTATCAAAATACACTTTTGTTAAAGGAATTTTCATTGACTTCTATTTAAGCAATTAACAATTTTTCTAATTTCAGACCCATTTAATTCTGGAAACATTGGTATGGAAAATATCTCATTGCAGGCTTTCTCTGTTAGCGGCAAACTTCCTTTTCTATTATTTAAAAATTTATATGCACCCTGCAGGTGAAGTGGGATTGGATAATATATTCCCACCGAAATCCCATTTTCTTTAAGTTTTTTCATAATTAATTCTCTTCTTGGATGTCTAAGTGTATATACATAATAGACTGCCACACTGTCTCTAGTTACTGACGGCAAAACAAAGTCTCCCTCTATCTTATTACTGTAAGTTGCTGCAATTTCTCTTCTTTTTTTATTCCAGTTATCTAAATGCATAAGTTTAACTCTTAGTATTGCTGCCTGAAGGTTATCCAATCTTGCTCCATATCCTAATATTTTGTGTTCATATTTGTCTATTCTTCCATGGTCCTTCAACAATCTTACTTTCTCTGCAACATCTTTGTTGTTCGTCACAACTGCTCCTCCATCCCCAAAACAACCCAAATTTTTCCCAGGAAAGAAACTATATATTGCCGCATCAGAGAAATTTCCAACTTTTTTATTTTTATAAATTGCTCCATGCGCCTGAGCACAATCTTCTATTACTTTTAATTTGTATGTATTTGCAAGTTTCAAGATTTGATCCATATTGCAGGGATTACCATATAAGTGTACTGCGATGATTGCCTTTGTTTTCTTAGATATTTTCTCTTCAATTTTATGCGGATCAATATTTAAAGTCTGTTCTTCAATATCAACGAAAACAGGAACTGCCCCTCTGTGGGAAACTGCCTCAGCAGTTGCTATAAATGTAAGTGAAGGCAATATCACTTCATCCCCTTCACCTATATTTAAAGCTTCTAAACTTAAATCCAAAGCAACAGACCCAGAACCTACTCCAATTGCATATTTCAAGCCTAAATATTCTGAGAATTCTTTCTCAAATAACCTGTTGTCTTCACCATTTATAAAAGCAGAATTTTTTATTGTCTTGGTAATTGCGGAGTCTATTTCTTTTTTTACTGATCTATACTGCCTATAGAGATCTATCAAAGGAATATTATTCATATGGATTTCCAAATGGCCCCTCTAATTTTTTTATTGATTTTTTAATCTTGGCAGGATTTCCAACTACTACCTTACCTGCCGGGATATTTTTTGTAACTACTGATCCAGCTCCAACTAATGACATTTCACCAATTATAACCCCTGGCAGAAGAGTTGAATTTGCCCCTATTTTGCACTTTTTCTTTAAAGTTGGTCCTGTTAAATATTCTTTAATCCGTTTTCCCAAAGGGTGAGGGGCATTCAGAAAACAAACTGAAGGCCCAACAAAACAACCATCTTCAATTTTGGAATATTCACAAATAAATACGTTGCTGTGAATATTTACATTATCAAAAATCTCTATATCATGTTCCATAATGGAATGCGTACCTATTTTGACATTATTTCCAATTTTATTATTCTCTCTAATATTGACACCATTTCCAGTCTCAAAATTATCACCAATAACATTTCCTGCATAAATAACACTGTGGGATCTGATAACAGCATTATCACCAATTACTGTTTTTAATTCTCCAGCACTTTTTCCTCTTGGAGGAACACCAATAATTACAAACTCGCCAATTGTTGCATTCTTCCCTACTGAAACATTTTTATAGCTTTTTGAAGATTTAGGAATATTCATTTAATTGAAACTTTCTTACCTCCATTTTCCAAAGACTCCTGAGCACAAAGCAAAACCTTTAAGACATTTAAGGCATGCGTTCCATCAGTTAAAGCTCTCTTATTCTCTTTAATGCAACCAATAAAGTGCATTAACTCATTCCTAAGAGGCTCTTCTTGAGGAATATAAGGTATAACTTCGTCTCCATGGGAAATCAAGGATTTGAATTCTTGAAAACTTACGCTCTTTTTATCACTTACATTTTTGACCAAAATTTGCTTATTATAAATCCTAATTGACTGATCCAATGATGTATCATCCCAAACAACCATTCCTTTATCTCCAACAATTGTTACCTTTCTTGTTTTTATAGGATCAACCCAGCTTAGATGACAATTAACAAGCGTACCTGACTGGAACTCCATTTGCAAAAAAACGACGTCTTCAACTTTATTTTGCAGGTAAGCCTTTCCCCAAGCTTGAACTTTTTTTGGAACAGACCCAAAGATATGTAAAAAAATGGAAATATCATGAGGTCCAAAATTCCACAACGCATTTACATCCTGCCTTATTATTCCCAAGTTTAATCTTTGAGAATAAGCATAAAAAACATTTCCCAATATTTTCTGGTTTAATAACTCATCTATTTTTCTCATTTGTCTTGTATATAAAAAAATATGCCCAACCATTAAAACCAATTTTTTTCTTCTACCTATATTCACTAGTGTATTTCCATCCTTTAAATTAAGGGAAAAAGGTTTTTCAACAAGAACATGTTTTCCTCTAGATAAAAAATAACTTGAAACTTCATATAATAAATTTGCAGGTGTTGCAACGATAACACAATCAACAAAATCTGCTAATTTTTTGTAATCTGTAAAAAAATAATTGTTGTTTTGACGGCTTAAGTATTCCTTGTTTTTATCTGCATCACAAATACCAATAAAATTACACTCTTTAGTTGACGCTAAATTATTTAAAACCCGGATATGATTTTGTCCCCAGTGACCAGCTCCTACTACCCCAATTTTTACCATTTCGATGAATATATCCTTTTACATTTTGCGAGTCAACCAAGATATTGATATTTTATTTTGTAATGCTAAAATCCTCCCTAATGGGCGTAGTAACAGATAAGAGGATTTTTATTACTGGCGGGGCAGGTTTTATAGGGGCTGCGGTTACTAAAAAGTTGTTCAACAAAAATAAAATACTGATTTACGACAACTACCGAAGGGATTCTCTCCAATTTTTCATTAAAAATAAACCAGCCAATATTCAAATAATTGAAGGTGACATTCTAAACACAGAACTTCTCAAAGGGGCTATTGAGATTTTTAAACCAGACTATGTCCTCCACCTAGCGGCAATGGCTGGAGTTTCTGACTACTACAAGCAGCCTGTAAAAACCATGGAAATAAACGCCATTGGTACTTACTCTGTATTAGAAGCGGTAAAAGAAATACCCTTAGAGCGGTTTGTTTATTTCTCAACCAGTGAAGTTTATGGACCGCTGGTCTATGGGGCAAAAGAGGATGGCAATACAGCTCAGGGAGACATAAAACAAGTAAGATGGACCTATGGAATTAGCAAACTGGCAGGAGAAGGACTCTCTTTTTCCTATGCCCAGCAGTACAAAATTCCAACTTCTTCTATAAGACCATTTAATATTTATGGACCTGGTCAGGTAGGAGAAGGCGGAGTCCAAATATTTATTACCAAAGCAATAAATGATGAAACTATCCATGTTACAGGAAACGGGAATCAAATAAGGGCATGGTGTTATATCGATGATCTTGTGTTGGGTTTAGAAGCTATCTTAACAAGCAAAGAGGCTGTTGGAGAAATTTTTAACATTGGGAATCCTGCAGGGACAATAACCATCCTTAACCTTGCCCAAACGATTATCAGGCTCTCAGGGTCAAAATCAAAGATTGAATTTATACCCCACCCTGGTGTAGATATAGACCTAAGAGTACCCAATATAGGCAAAGCAAGCAAAATACTTAAGTTTACTCCTGGTATAGATCTTGAAGAAGGGTTAAAAAGATCAATTGAATGGTATAAAAAGAATCCGCTCATTCAATAATCAATCCTGCATTTACAAGAATCCTTGGTCGTTTGGCGGGAACAAATCTTTATCATCAATTGTTATGTGAATAATAGACTCATCTTTTACTTTATCTAATGATTTATAAATTTTTACATCATCTAAGTATAAATTTTCAATTACTTTATCAGACTGAAAACCTACAGTGAAATATTTAGCATTTTTTGGTGCTACAGCTTCTATTTCTACCTTTTTCCATCCTAAATCCCCATAAGCCCGTTCAGATACAAAAGAAATAATAGGTCTTGCTGTAACTTTTTGAATGGGTATATCATTATAAAAATCCAATCTTAAAAATCCATTTCTCTCATTTTTAAAAACTTCCTGGTCATATTTCATCCAGCCCTCAATCTTAACTAAAATCTCCGGAGTTATTTCAAAAGGCTCAGACTCCCATCTTAGTCCACCAGGTACAACTTTTTTTTGGACTTGTTTGGGTAATGGCTTAATGACCAAAGACCCACCTAAAGTACGGCCATCTTGTGAATAATCTAAATAATTATTGTATAAATCAAAATAAACGAGCTTTTTCCATTCCCCATTCTCAAAACCAAACTCTTTAACAATCTCTACTTCTTGGTCGTATATTGGATAATTTATTAAATCAATAACTGAATAATTATATCCATATACCTGCCAATGAGGTAAGTAATTCTTCACACTGTGTTCCCATAATAATTCTCTAATAGCCAAAGAATAAAAACTTTGGGCTAAAAGATTGTCGGGTTTTTCCCAAAAATATCTTCCTATCTCAAAAGGCACTTTCATCCACCAAACATAACTTTGGTTAGCTACAAAAAAATCCAGGATACTATAATCTATGTTTTCAGTTCTAAGCTCCCTATAAGAAAAAGCTTCACTAATATCTGGAAGGGAACTTAGCATTATATCTTCCCTTTTAGGGATTGGGTTTGTTGGAAAATTTGCAAAAGTGATATTAGCTGGAAGGTTTTGGGTCAACCATTCCTCTGCAGTAACTTTGTAGCTTGGTTGTCTTTGTATTTTAAAAACTATTAAACTATCTTCTAAGTGGTCTTTTGAAAATAATAGAATTAAGATTACAATAAATAAGTTTCTTATGTATGTAAATTTTATAAATTTTACTAAAGTCTCTAAACCAAAAGCCGCAACCATTAAAATAAGTGGAATCACAGCCAGAAAATTTCTAGTATAAAAACCTCCTTTAGAATGATAAAAATATAAAAATGAAAAAACAAAAAAAATACTTGAAAAAATAATAAATTTATCTTTATATTCTTTCTTATTAATTCCAACTATTAACCCTATTACAAAAAGAATACTAAGATATGGATTGATTGCTTTGTGATATAAATATGAGATTGGATAAATATTAAGTTTGTTTGTTCCAATTCCATATTTTAGGGCCTCATACTGATTAAATCCTACTACAAATTCCCAATTTATTAAGTACTGGGTATGGACAACTAAAACAAAGATAAAAGCAAGAATTCCAGTACTAATAAAATTCTTATCTAGAAATCGTTTAATAAATAATAAATTTAATCCCTTGGAGTTTTTAAATGAAATAATTACTTGGGTAATGATCAAAGCAATAATAGAATAAAATTGATATTTAGTTATAAATGATAAACTAACCATTATAAATGCTAATAAATAATTTTTAAAGTTTTGTTTTTCTAAAAGTCTTAAAATAAAAATCACCGAAAGTAGTGTAAAAAAAGTATTGTAAATATCAATAAATCCAATAGTACTATTTAATACCAATCTATAGTTTACGGCGACTAAAAAAGCTGCTGCTGTTGCTATAATTCTGCTGCTAAATACCCTAAGGGCAAGAATATAAGTAAGCAGTATAGAAGTGCTCCCAAAAAAAGCAGTAGAATATCTGGCCCAATAAAGCGGATGTTCCCAGTTAACCCCAAAAATAAATTTTTTGAAAAAGTCTTCCTGGAAGATTAAACCTATATCCTGATTACTTAATATTAATTGGATTAAAGTTAGGATCATTTGGGCAGGAATAAAGAAAACTATGTAAAACAAAGCCATTATCCAGGGGACTAAAGGTGGATATCCTAAATACTGTTGATCTAAAGTTAACCTAAACTGACTAACCATCTTCACAGCCTCCCCGTACATAATTTCATCCCCATGGGCATAATAGCCCGGGTACACACTACCCAATCTTAAAAAAGCACCAACAAAAAATACTATAATAACCTCAGGATATTTCTTAATTAGACTTGTAAGCCGCCAAAAAAGATGCGTAATCAAAAGTAAATCCTCCTTTCTCCTCTACTTTAAGAATTTTAAGTTCCTTAGAAATAATCTCCTGATATTCTTTTTTTCTTCTTATAAAATGCCCCCTGTCTATTGATCTTAAAAATTTTGAAAGAATATTAAAACTTTTGATTGGTTGAATAGCTTCTATAATAATTACTTTCCCGTTTTTAGATAGGTGACTTCGGATTTTCTTAATACTACTCTTAACATCTTTTACATCTAAATGGTGAAACACTCCTGCAACGAGAATCAAATCATATTTCTTTTTTAAATTAAAACTTGTTGCATCACTCAAACCATACTTATATTTAGGATTTTGTTGTTCTGCATATTTTATTGATCCCCTATCAATATCAAATCCAAAGTATTTCTTTGGGGAAAACTCTCCCGAGAGGCTTCCAATTCCGCAACCTACATCCAATACATTTTTGTATTTTAAATGATAAATATATCCTCGTATAATTCTTCTAATTACAAAATAATCAAATGACAATATTTTAATTGCCAGTTCATTTAGAAAGTATTTCAATTCACTCATCCTTTAATATCTGCCTCAATTCTCTTGAAATCCCTCCAATATTTCAACCAATCTATATTCGCTGTTAAATTGTTAAATAAAAAATTATCAGACAATTTTCTATATTTTTGAATTTTTTCTCTCTTTTCTAAAGTTTTATCAAGATTGCTTATATTCCATATAATTGAATTTAAAATCATTAAAAAATTTTGAAAATTTCCCCTTAATAAAAAAGCACCTGAGATTATAAAAGAGGCAACAAGATGCAAAGGAAGTACAATAACTAAGTTTTTTAACTCCAAATTTTTGATTAAAGAACAAATTCTATTCTTGTAATAATGAAAGTTAATATCTCTAACGTTTAAGCGTCTGATTGTATAACCAACCTTATGGTATACAAAGGCAGCAGGAAAATATACAACCTTCTTTTCAACAAGCCAGACTCTCCAACAAAAATCGCTTTCCTCAAAGTATGAAAAGAAATCATCATCAAAAAGTCCTATTTTATTTACTACCTCCGCCCTAACTAGCATACAAGCCCCTTTAACTGAAAATACATCTGATTCTCTATCGTATTGACCATTATCTTTTTCCAAGTATCCTTGGTGTTGTAAAAAACCAATCCAGGTAAAAAATGAACCTGTATTATCTAAATATCCTTTTTTATCCAAGAGTAAAATTTTAGGCTGCAATACTCCTATACTTTTGTTTTTTTCCATTTTGTTAACAAGAATTGTTAAAAAGTTTCTGCTAACTTCAGTGTCATTATTTAAAAGTAGGATGTATTTACCATGAGAATTTTTAACTCCCTGGTTATTTGCAGAAGCAAAGCCTTCGTTTTTTTTATTTCTAATTAGTACTACTTTCTTATCCTTAATTAATTCATTGGCAAATTTTTCACTTCCATCAGCTGACCCATTATCAACTAAAATTAATTCCCAATTCCTGTAGGTCATTTTTTTAAGACTTCTTAAGCAGCTACTTAGTATTTTTCCTCCATTCCAATTCACAATTATAATCGATACTAAAGGTTCAGGTTTCACTTCTTAATCTCCCTATTAAATAACCTAATCCTCCGCCAACCGTCTCTGCAGAAAGCATAATAACCATTGCCAGTGATACTAATGGATTTTTGAATAACTTATAAAATCTTTTGTAAAAACCTACTCTTAAAAAATAAACTGTAGTTGGTCCAAGAATTGGTAGGTTTTGTTTTTTTAAATATTTGTATGCAGACAAACCATAATAATATTTTTTCTTTGCAAGGCCTAATAGACTATGTTTACCTTCATCATGCAAAATATATGATTTAATTCTTCCAACTTTATATTTTTTTGCAATTCTTTGAGGTAAATCCCAATCTTCTGGCCCTGTCATATTCTCATCAAAACCCTCAAACTCCCAAAATGTTTTTATATCAAAAAATCTGGCAGATTCAAAATATTCTTCCCCCTCATTCATTTCTCTTTCAAGTTTTTTTGCTTCAGACCATATACCATTTCCAAAAGATTTCTCAGGGACTATTATCTCTTTAAAATTACTTCCTCCAATTGTTAAATCAACACATTCCTTTACAACATTCCTATTAAGGATCATATCTGAATCCAAAACTAGAATGTATTCACCTCTAGATTTAAATACCCCAAAATTTCTTTGTTTACTCCTTTCAGGTCCTTTATTGAATACTTTTTTAGTATATTTCCTAGCAATTTTTTTAGTTGAATCTTCAGAATTATTATCAACAATAATTATTTCAATCCTCGGATAATTTTGCAATTTAATGCTCTTTAAAAGTTTCTCAAGTGTTCTAGCAGAGTTTTTTGTTGTTATAACTATAGAAACTAATGGACTCCTCATACCTCAAAAAAACGCTCCATTTGCATTTTTGTATGATATGATATTGCACAAGTTTAGACAATGCAAAGGAAAGGGATTGATATATCACTTGTAATTCCTGCCCGGAATGAACAGGAATCTGTTGAAACTTTGTATGGAGAAATTATTAAGTCTTTAAAACGTCTCAAGAAGAAATACGAAATTATATTTGTTGATGACGGTTCTACGGATAAAACCTTTATAAAACTAAAAAAAATAAAAAAAACAGATCCCAAAGTTAAAATACTTAAGTTAAGAGGTGGTTTTGGAAAATCTGTAGCTCTGCAGGTAGGATTTGAAAATTCAAAAGGAGAGATTATAATTACGCTCGATGCAGACCTGCAAGATAACCCAGATCAGATTTATAAATTTTTAAACAAATTAGATGAAGGCTATGACTTAGTTTCAGGATGGAAAAAAAAGCGGTACGATCCTTTTACCAAAGTTATACCCTCACGAATCCTAAATTACGTAACCTCATTTCTTACAGGAGTAAAGATTCATGATATTAATTGTGGCTTCAAAGCATATAGAAAAAAAGTTCTAGAAAATATTAACATTTATGGTGAACTTTACAGATTCATACCTGTTTTTGCTGCAAAACAAAACTATAAAATTGCAGAAGTAATAGTCAACCACAGAAAAAGAAAGTTTGGAATTACCAAGTTTGGATGGGAAAGAAATATTAAAGGCTTACTCGATTTAATAACTATTACTTTCCTCACAGGTTATTTTAGAAGACCAGGTCATTTCTTTGGAACCTTAGGCTTAACTTCATTGTTTATAGGAACTGTAATAGGTATCTATATCACTTACCTCCGTGTAACGACAGGTTCTATACAAGACCGTCACCCGCTTTTATTCTTAGGTATGCTATTAATAATTGTAGGAATCCAACTTATTTCAACAGGACTTTTAGCTGAAATGAATCTATATAACCGTGAAAAGCAAAGTTTAAAGTGGGTTGTAGAAAAAAAGGTTTAGGATGGTTAAACAGAAAAAAAATAGCATTAGCATTTTCTTCCCCTGTTACAATGATGCAAAATCTATCGCTAAACTCGTAAAAAAATCATACGAGATATTACCAACTCTAACAGATAATTATGAAGTACTAGTAATTGACGACTTCTCAATTGACAATAGCAGAAAAAAGTTAAAAGATTTAAAAAGGAGATACCCGGATTTACACATTATATTTCATGAAAAAAACTTAGGCTATGGTGGCACTTTAAAGAGCGGTTTTAAGAATTCAGAAAAAGATTTAGTATTTTATACAGATGGAGATGGGCAATATGATGTTAGTGAAATAAAAATTCTTTATAGTTTAATGACCGATGATGTAGATTTTATTAACGGCATTAAGATGTCCCGTCACGATCCCACATATAGAATTTTCTTAGGAAATCTTTATAGTTTTATTGCTAGATGGTTATTTTTTTTACCTACGTATGATGTAGATTGTGATTTTAGGTTAATACGTAGATCTCTTATAAAAAAAATTAATCTCCAAAGCAATAGTGGTTCAATTTGTGTTGAACTTGTTAAAAAATCACAAAGAGCAGGGGCAAAATTCAGACAGGTTTCAGTACACCACTTCGAACGGAGATGGGGTAGCTCACAATTTTTCAAACCCGAAAGGCTTTTGCACACATTAAGTGAAATTATATTACTTTGGTTTCAACTAATGATAAAAGATAAACTTTTTAAAGGATAACTTCTAAGTAATAATACAGATAAAAGCTTTTATCTGCAGGAAATAATCCCTTCCTTTTAATTCTATACTCTTTAGATACAAGCTTTTCCATATCTGATAAGCTCCTAAAATACTCACCACCTCCTAGGTTTGCATCCAACCACTCTAAAGCTTTCGATAACCAGCCCTGAGGTAGCGCATCAATAATTAAAAAGTTTTTAACTTTATTTTGTTTAAGGTTTCTGCATACCTTAACAATTTGTTTATCATTTAAGTGATGCGCAGCACTAATTAACAATGCTGTATCATACCTATTAGTTGCTTTAAAATTTGCTATATCAGAAATTATAAATTCTATATTACTTTTACCAAATTTTTTTAAAGCAAAGCTTATATAAAATTTGTTAAAATCTACACCTAAGTACTTCTTGGGTTTTATATATCTATTTATCTCTCCTGTTCCACAGGCAAGATCAATTAATTTTACATTCTTAAATGTTCCAAACTTTTTTGCAAAAACATTCCAAAAATTTCCATTAAAGAGGTATTGAACAGGTTCAAATAATGTGGCGGCAGATAACCATAACTTAGATAGAAAATTCATAATCAGGGTAGTTAACTTACATCAGTCGCGGCTTTTGGTAATTTCTTTTTTATTTTTTTAGGGGCTTTAGTTAGATAATAATTTAAAACTTTCTTAACTGCCTTAATTACATCCTGCACATCCTTATCTGTTAGTTTTGCAGAAAAAGGCAGTGAAATTGTTCTATCAGAAATAAACTCAGTATTAGAAAAATCTCCTTTGGCAAAACCATATTTATTTCTGTAGAAATTATGTAGATGCAAACTGGTGAAGTGAATCCCTATCCCAATATTCTCAGCATGCAAAGCACTCTGTACATCATCCCTCGATGCTTTGAGTTTATCAGTATCAACTAAAATTGTATAAAGATGCAGCGCATGCTCAGTCTCAGGGTCAATATCAGCCGGAATCGTTACCGGTAAATCCCTAAACGCCTGATTGTATATTTCCCATATCTCTTTTCTTCTTTTCTGCATAGATTCAAATTTATAAAATTGGTGTATTCCCAAAGCGGCCTGGATATCCATCATATTATATTTATAGCCTGGGACTTGAACCTGATAATGCTTGAACCCCTCGTCTGAATATCTTTTCCAAGCATCCTGACTCATACCATGCAAAGCATATATCTTAATAAGATCCGCATATTTCTTATTATTTGTAGTTACCATTCCACCCTCTCCTGTTGCCAGGTTTTTTGTAACATAAAAGCTAAATGCTGTTAAATCCCCTATATTTCCTACTTTTTTTCCTTTGTATGAAGCTCCAATCGCATGGGCTGCATCCTCAATAATTTTTAAATTATACTTCTTGGCAATTTTTAAAATTTTAGACATTTCAGCAGGCCTTCCTGCCATATGGACAGGTAGGATTGCTTTAGTTTTTTTAGTAATTTTTTTTTCAATTTTTTCAGAGTCAATATTCATTGATTTTACATCTACATCTACAAATACAGGTTTCCCCCCTACATGTTCAATAACATTTGCTGATGCACAAAAAGTCATAGGCGTTGTTATGACTTCATCTCCCCTTCCTATTCCTGAAACCACTAAAGAAAGATGCAACCCAGCGGTTGCAGAATTTACTGCCAGCGCATACTTTGCCCCAGTATAATCCCTGATTAGAGATTCAAATTTAGCTACTTTGGGACCAGTCCCAATCCATCCCGACTTTAAACTATCAACAACCTCATTTATCTCCTCTTTACCAATTAAAGGGCTTCCAAAAATTAGAAACTTTTCCCTTACTGGTTTCCCTCCCTCAAATGCAGGCAACCCATCATCTGATTTTCCCATAAAGTTATTCTAATAAGATTTAACAAAAATTCAACTAATAGATTCCTTAAATAATTTAATATATCGGTCCGCTACACTATCTGAAGAAAATTGTGCTATTGAAGTTCTCCTAATTAGCTGTCTTATGTCTAATTTACTTTTGCTTGTCTTTGAAAGTTTATATAACTCCCCTACTGATCTAGTAATTTGCTCAGGGTTTCTTTCTTTTACAAACTTTAAAAATTTATTTCTTTTCCTCAAACTTTCATCAATTGTTCCCTCTGTTGTAACAACCATTAATCCAGAGAGCATAGCCTCCATTAATGCAACCGGTGAAGCATCTATATTCCCTGAATCATCTCTTATAGAAGGCATTACAAACACATCAGCCAAATTATAGTATTTTGTCAAAGCGGTATAATCTATCATCCCAGTAAATATAACTTCATTGCTTAAGTTATATTTAGCACACTCTTTTTCCAATAAAACTCTTTGATTCCCATCTCCAACAATCACAAGTTTAAAGTTTCTAATTTTCTCTTTTAAATTTCTTGCAGCTCTAATTAAATATATAAATCCTTTTTTCTGCACTAACCTTCCAACAGCTAAAACAATAAAATCATTCTCCAAAAGATTATATTTTGATATTAACTCCTTATCTTTATTTCTTATCTTAAAAGAATCTACATTTACTCCATAATTAATTATTTTAGTTTTTTTAGGTTTTATTCCAAGTTTTTTAAGCTGCTCTAAATATCTTAAATTATCTGAGATTACTGCATCTGCATTTTCAGCTGCTAACTTTGTCATCAAATAAAAAATTCTATTTTTTCCCGAAAGGTAAACATCAGAACCAGGTATAGTCACAGTATAAGGAACATTATAAATCCATGTTACTAAATATGCTATGAAACCATTTGGTATTATCCAGTGAGCCGAAATCAAATCAATATTTTTTGATCTAACAAGCTTTAAAAGTGAGATAAACCCAAATAAGATATACAGCGGGGCTAGCAAATTCACATACCATCTTAATTTTTTATCATCCTGCAGTGTTCTTGAATACCCCAAAAGATGAAATCTGTCAAAAAAAGCATATTTAAATGTTTTAATTTTATATCCTCTATCTTTTTTTATTTTAGGGTCATAAGGTATAAAGACAAATAAATCCTTAACTCTTTTATGTAAAGAGTTAGCCAAATTTCCCATAAAAGGTGCTGAATTATCACCTTCAAATCTGGGAAATGTGTGAGAAAAAATTAAGACCCTCATTCTAAATATACAATCTGGACAGAAGGACCAACTAGTGCACATGAACCAGGTTCAAGCTTAATTCGAATATATCTTGCATTTATTGCAGCAAACATATATCTAAAAGAATTTTCCTCAATTTCTTCCCTTCTGCCAAGCTGGTCATACGGAACAGAATCACCCTCCTCTCTCCAGTCTTGTCCATTTATGGATGTATAAATTCTGCCCGATTTGACTGGCAAACACTCATTATCAGGAGTATATTTTAGTATCAATCTACTCAATAAGACATTTTCGTTAAACTCTATCAAAACTGAATTACCCTCTTTTTCGGAAGTAACTGGACCTTTGTAATTTTTTTCAATTTTTTGAAATTCTTTTTTTGTGTGTTCAAAATCATTTTTCCAAATTTGTAAAATTGGCACACCGTCTATAACCACCTGATACACAGGCTCTAACATTTTCTCAGCATATTCCCAAGCATAATAATAAACCCTAACATCATAAATGTGTGTAAGCTCCATTAAATATTCACCCTCCCTCTTAATACCTGACCAATGATAATTTGAATAGGATACATCTGGTCTAACCCAATAAGCTGGAATATTTACAGAAGTTCCTTGTATAAGAGCTAACTTAGAGTTCATTTGGGCATTTTTATTTATCCAGTTAACTCCCTGAAGATATGCATTTCCCAAACTCATACCGGTTGATGGAAATTTGTTTTCATAATTTCTCTTTAACCCTCCACTAATACTACTAAAATATACATTTTCATTTGGGTGAATTCTTATAAGTACAATAACTAAAAAAATTACTAATACTCCTAAATATACTAATCTTAAATATTTAGGATCATTAACCTTAAATAGATTCTCAATCTTTGATAAAAAACTATACGCCCCATATCCTGCAATAAGTGCAAAAGCGGGAATAAATTCCATAATTTGCCTAATACCTCCATAGATCGTTGCTCCCGGTAAGCTAACTCTGATTATTGGCACACTAAACCAGATCATCCAGAGTGTAAAAACATCTTTTTGCATTTTGTTCATTTTCGGTTTAACAAAAGCAAACAAAAAGAAAAAAAGGGCCAAAGGAATAACTGTATAAATAAACCATCTGGATGCAAAAGGGTTTATTAAATTAAAAAATAGCTGCTGTTTAGAAGATTCTAAACCAATGTTTTCATAATATTTAAAAACATCTGCTGTATTCCCAACTACATCTTGCCAAATATATGGCCACGAAGCTGCAAAGAATCCAAACATTACCATTGGATATACTAAAAAAGCTAATAAAAATCTCTTAGAGATTAAACTTTTTAAAGTTGATCTTTCAATAAAGATCTGTCTCAAAAGAAGCCAGAGTCCTAAAATAAATGGTAGAAATAAAATATTAAATTTTGTGGCAAATGCAAAACCTGCTGTGACAGAGGAAATAAAAATGTACATAGCTTTCTTTTCAACAATACCTCTCCAGAAAAAAAGTATAGTTAAAGCGTAAAAAGAAGTTTCTACCGGATCTTTAATATTAAAATGAGATTCAGACCAAAATAGTGGGTAGGTTCCTAAAAATAGCGAAGCAAACAAACCAGTCCAAATATTAAATACATAAGCCCCAAAATAAAAAACTGTAGATACAGCAACAGCACTTATAAATATTTCAAACAGATGATAAGCTTCTATATCCCCTAAAATTCCAAACTTTTGATAAAAAATGTAATTTGACAATGAACCTAAAATGTCATTAAATACAGGGTGATCCCCATCATTTTCTAACCAATAATTAAAGTCTAGTGAATCTGTTTGATAAACACTCCTTTCGTGATAGTTTTTCTCAGTTTGTGCCCTTTTTAAATCATATTTTGGTAAACTTGCATATGTTTTTTCTCCAGTTAAAAAATAATGTAAGTAGGCTTGGCCTCTGTGGTAGTGTTCAGGTTCATCCCAGGAAATTCCATAATCTGAAATAGTCAACAAACCAAATATAAAATACAACAGAAAGATTATTAAACTAAGCTGAATACGAAAATTCATAAGTTATATATAAGAAACTTTAGGAGCTTCCTCGGGCGGATAATTTAATTCATTTGAAAAATATATTTTAATCTTACCCCTATCAAAAAAATCCGAAGATTTAATTTCTAACTGATTGTTCTTCCTAACAATATTAGCTTCAACCATCTGATCATTTAACCAAATATAATTTGTTGTAGCATCGTACGATGAATAAGTTGGCAGGGATAAATTAATATCTCCTGAAGATTTAAGATCAAGTGTAACCTCTTGTGTCATTTGAGGTAATTCCTGTTCAATAACATCTGTTTTAAACAGTGACACAACCCTTTTTCCTTCTATATCAAATTGTCTTACTCCAACATCAACTAATAATCTAAAAAAATCAAAATTTAAGGGAGAGTTAACTTCTATTGAAATACCACTTTCATCTCTTTTTATTAATAGATCTTCAAAAGCAATATATTCGGTATTTAAGGCTCCGCTTTGTCTATAATATCCAGCTACCTGATGTATACCTATAACAGGCAATACATAAAGTGTATTTCCAATTTCTAACTTATTGCCAGTTGAAGGAAAATTATATTCTACTTGAGCTCCTGGCCATCCTTGATGAGTAAATGCTTTTGCCGTTTTTAAATAATCTGCCATATACGCTGTTTTTCTATCTTTTATATCATTTAAATAGTTCTTCTGAGTTCCTAAACCAAACTGTCTGTTAAAGTATACCCAATCCTCTCTTGGACTTATATCAAAAATCGCATTCAGACTATCAAATTCCTCTCCTACTAATAAGAAGGATTCTTTCATATTTTGACTTGTAGAATTTTTGAGATCTATGCTTAACTTTTCTGAAATATATTCTGCAGCGATTTCATTTGCAAATTCACTCGGATGAGGATCAGTAGGATTTAGTATTAATCTCGCCTTATCATCAATTTTATTAAATGGTTCAAATAAATCTATTATTTCCAAACCTAACTCGTTCGCTAAATTATTAAGCTGGATATGGAAGCTGGAATTTTTATATTCAGAGTTAGGATTTGAAGGGTTATAGTTTGGAAACACAATAAGAACTAACCTGGAACCATTTTTCTGAGTAGACTCTCTAAACTTAGAAAGTGTATCTTTTAACTTATTAAGTTGGGGAGAATTTTCCTCTGTAGCACTAAGTATTTCATTTTCTGTATTTTGTGTTGATCTTTTTCTAATAGAATTATTTACCAACAATTCATAAATCCTTAAATTACTAAAAATATTTCTTTTAATATTTGGGGAGAATTCTCTTCCTGCCAAATCATATATATTTATTCCAACAGTAATAATTTCTGGTGCAAACAATATCCCTTCATTCAAGTAGCGGTCATATTCCTCATCTATAGTAAATCCTGGCTGTGCAGCATTAATTACATCCACTCTCCCCAAGCCTAGCTTCTCACCCAGTTTACTTTCCATTAAATTTGGATAAGCTTTTTTTCCATCATTTATATACCATCCAAAAGTATAAGAATCCCCTAAACTGTAAATTCTAAATGTATTTTCCTTTTTTAAATTTACATTCTCATCCCTGTATCCAAAGTTATTAAGAACAACATTTTTTTTCATCCACTCCAAATCATCCCTTTTATATTTATTATTAAGATACTCTGGATTCCAAAACAATCTAAGCAATAACTCGCTTATTAAAATTGCTATTATCAGTCCAGATAACAACAAAATAAATTTTAACACTATATTCTTCATAAACTTTAATTAGGGGAATAATAGCAAAATTAAATTTTAAATTAAAACGAATCTTGAATTGAGGAAATATGTTTATTAATCGCTTCAATTCCCTGGCTTATATTTTCCTGCTGGTCTTGGGGTACTTTAACCTTTATAGATTCTAACAACACTTTCTGCCTCTCTAAAGAGCTTTTTACCCGCTCAACCGAGCTGTCTATTGGTTTTTTACTATTATATGCAGCACTTAATAATCTTAAAGCTTGTTCTCTTTTTAAATTGGCTTCCTCAAGTGTTTTTTTACCATTTGAATAATCCTTAATATCTATAAAAAGTTTTTCAGCCTCAACTATCCTTTTATCAGAAAGTTCTATATTATAACTAGCCTTTTTTAAATCTCCAAAGATAAAAAAACCTCTCAACGACTCTTTTAGTTCCTTTAACCAGTAAAGCGAGTCCCCCATTGTTCTACCAGCAGTAATAGGCCAAAAAAGCTCATAACTTGAGACAGCCGCAGAGGGTGAAGCAGTATCTGTAGATTCTTGAGCAAATACATTTACTGCAAAAAAAGTATTTAAAAAAATAAGCAATGCCGCCAATATAATTTTAAAGGAGTTCATTTTTGTCTTTGACCCAATATACGATATAAAAATACATAGTGTCAATACAACTGAATAAACCTTTCAAAAAATATAGACATCTATCTTATTACCTTTTAATATGCATGCATTCTTGTTTACTATAAAGTTTACAAAACTGGTATAATCACCTGCAAAGTAATACGTTAGGTTAGTCAATTTTTTTTCTTGAAATGGTCTAACTTGCTGAAACTCAAAAGTATCCTTTTTCATCTCCCATTTTTTTCCATCCAATGATATTTCAACATATCCTTCCCTGGCTTCCTCACAGTCTTCAAGCTCAAGTGGATTAATTACAATTTTTGACAGATAAACCGGTTTGGATAAAGTTATTTTAACTATTTGCTTATCTATCTCTGAGTTGATTCCGCTTTCTAACTTCCTTTCGCTACTTTTAACATCTTTCCATGTATGTTCAGCGTCATTTTTCCAGATCTTGAGGATTGTCACATCGTCTCTTTTTAATTCATAAACAGGATCTAGAAAGTTATTTACATAATCCCATGCATAGTAATTAAATTTTGCAGTATCATTAAAAATCAGTTCCATCAGATACTCACCGTCTTTTTCAATCCCACTAAAATTTGAGTTATTAAAATCAATATCTTTCCTTAATAAGATATCCGGCACATTAGCCCGGGTTCCTTGTATAAGGGATAACTTTGAGTTTTTTTCAGAATTTTGATTAATCCAGTTGATACCATCCAAATATGCGCTCCCATAGCTATTACCCCAAGATGGAAAATTCTTCTCTTTTGCACCATTTAACCCTCCTATTAAAAAATTAAAGTACACATTTTCATAAGGATGCAATTTGATCAATGAGAGTATCGGGAATATAAATAAAAAAATAATAGTGCCGCTTATTAAAAAACTAGACACTCCTCTTTTAGTCAAAATATTCCTAATCTTATATGCTCCTAGCCCTGCTAAAAGAGACATCGCAGGTAAAAATTCCAAAATTTGCCTCACACCACCATATAAGGAAGTTCCGGGTAAACTAACCCTAAGGATTGGAATAAATAGCCATAAAATCCAAAGAAGGGGGAACTTGTCTTTAAAAGATTTATCCGAAAATCCTACAATAACCCCAACAACGCTTAAGATTAGCACCAATATTGATGTAGTAAATAAAATCCAAAGAAGTGGAAATAAGTTAAATCCCGCAATCAAAAAACCATCTCCCTGATAGTTAACACCACTACCAATTTCTTTATAAAACACTAATACTCTTAATAGGTTTTCAATCTTCCAAAGATAAGGCCAAGGCGCAATCAACATTACCAGAGGAATTACTGTACCCGCTGTAATTAGGACTAATGAAAAAATCCTTAACTTATCTTCTTTAAAAATGTTTTTGAAATTTTTTAAACTTGATCTATACCTAACAATAAGATATGGGATTATTATAAAAGGAACAAATAAAGCATTAAATTTAGTTCCTAGGGCAAAACCAAATGCTAGAATACTTAAAATTAACCATTTAAGGTTTAATTTTTCAAGTGATTTGTAAAAGAAAAAAATTGTAGCTGAAATAAAAGCACTCTCCGCCGGATCCTTTACATTAAAATGTGACTCTGCAAAAAAAAGTGGGTAAGTAACAACTGTTAAAAAAGAGACTACTGCTGCAAATCTACCAAGTGTAATAAAGGCAAAATATGTAACAATAAATACAAAAAGTGAGGAAGCAAGTAAATTAAATAGGTGATGTGATTCTATATCATCCATTATTCCTAAGTTTTGATAGAAAATATAATTTAACGAAGCTGCCATCAAACCATTCAAGGGAGGATGACCCCAATCATCATAAAAATAGGTATAGTTGTTAATATCATTCTGGTAAAAACTTCTTCTGGGTTCAGGTATTACACTGGGATCACCCTTTGTCCCCTGAAGATTCACCGAGGGTAAGTTTGCATAATTCTTATCACCGGTTAGAAAGTAAAATAAAACAGCATGTGCTCTCCTATAATGCATTGCCTCATCCCAGGATACCGCGTAATCTTTTAAAGTCACAAAACCTATGGTAAAAAAAATCAAGGTTAAGACAAAACTAAATATTGCTGGTTTATTTAACACAGTTAGCATTTACCTTTTAAATCCAGTATATGAAATATATAAAGATAGATTTTCCATATTTATCAAATTATCAAAATAATAAATCATTTTTAAAAAAAGCCTGGTTAAAGACTTATCTACTCTTAAAAGCAGAATTTGAACCGGCAAAGTTAAGGTCCAAATAGGGATCCCCTTTACTTGTACGACTTTTCCTAAATTTTTCTCTAAAACTGATTTTAAATACTTCTTTTTAAAGCTTACAGATGGGATCTCCTTATATTTTTGTCCTCTCAAAATAGATACTAGGCCTCCAAATGTAATAATCCGATGTCCTAATGGATTTCTTTCAATAATGACAAATTTACCTTTTTCTTTTAAAACTCTCCTGACTTCCCTTATACACGCAACTTGATCTTCTTTCTCTATAAGATACATAAGTGAGGTTGCAATAAAAACAAGATCAAATGTTTCAGATTTGAAGGGTAATTTCTTAATATCCCCTACATAGGCCCTTCCTCTTGGTGAAAGGGTTTTGTTAAAAATATCGACATAACTTTTTGCAATATCAATCCCAACAACTTTTACTTCAGGAAATTTCTTAATAATTTGTTTTGATAACCTTCCATAACCGCACCCCAAATCCAATATATTAAGCTTTTTATCATCTTCTACATATCTTTCAATTGTTTCAAACATCCACTTATCTAAATAGTCATTAATTAATGGATCTAAAGACTTTGGTAATACACCCTCAATTTTCTTTCCATATTTCTTGCTTCTTTCATTCCAAGCAACTTTTATAATATTTTCCAATTTCATCCTATTTAATATTTTTTGCTACTACTACATAATTTATTGGATAGTAGTTTAAGAACCTGCCGGGCTTAATTTTCAAAATTTCAAATAAAACTATCAAGATGTTTACAATAAAAATTAATGGAATGCTTATTACTGCTAAAATAAAAAAAATTACTAAATTAAAAAAACTTTTCCTTTTTTGGAGTAAATCCCTCATGCGCATTAAGAAAAACATAATCAGGGAAAAAAGCCAAAACTCGGGGAAATTACCCTGTGGAATTAGTTTAACTACCCTATATTTCGAATCTTTTAATAGCTCTCTAATCATAAATTCTGTATACCGGTAATAATCTTGAGGTAAATCATGTAAAGGATACATAAACGGTACCGAAATAATTAAATGTCCACCTTTTTTCAATATACGGTTTGATTCCACCAATGCTTTTTGCGGCTGACTTAAATGCTCTAAAACCTGAAGAATCAAAACAGTGTCAAACCTGTTATCTTTTAGGGGAATACTCAAAATATCAGCATAAACATCTGGTTTTTCACTGGAGTAGTTATAAGCATTTGGCTTATCCAAGGCTGTATATGACTTCACCATAGGATTAATAATTTCTTTATATGGGATGGTTCCACAACCTAAATCTATTAAATCTCCCTTAATATACTGTTTATTATCTTGTATGGCTTTTAGTTCATAACGTTTCATTATAAATTGAGGGTGGATAATAGTTGCACCAAATTTATCTGTAAATCTTAACCAGTACTTTTTAACGCTCATATTTAAAAATCTTTTTTTTAAACTCTTTTCTATTAAGAAAAACGAGAAATACCACGAGTTCTGCCAAAGTCAAAAATAATCGGTAGAACACTGCAATAATAGGGCTAAGCTCTAAAGGAATCAACAAACTCAAAAAATAAGTCAAGCTTACTTCTGTCACTCCAAGTCCTCCGGGAGAAAAAAAAGATATATACCCAATAAGCCAGGATACAGCATAAAACCCAGAGATTGTAAAGACATAATTAACTGGGAATTGAATACCGAATGCAAGAATTAATAAATACAGGGCCAAGCCGTTTAAAACAAAATTCAAAATAAAAAAAATAACAATTTTAATTGAATCCAAAAGTGAAAGTGCAAAACGTTCAATATTAATATTCTTTTTAGCAATTTTGTTTAGAAAAATTAAAGCATACTTTGAGATTTGAGAATAAAATAAAATTATTAAAATGATTAATGAAAAAAGTAGATATAGCTTACTTGTATCAAAATCTCCCAAGATACTCAGTGAAAAAAAAGATACAATAACAGAACCAGACAATACAAAAAATATTTCTAGAATGGTTGAAGCTGCAGCATCAGTTTTTGAGATCTTGAGGATCTTTTCTGACAAAAATACTCTGCTCAAGTATTGCCAAACTGTCCCCGGAATATATCTTGAAGTATTGGAAATTATCCAAACAGATAACACCCTGGATAAGGGTACCTTAATTTTAAGATACTTCAAAACTACAAACCAGCAGAAAGCACCTTCAGGATATATAATCAAAAAAAAGGGCAGAGCAATTAGTAAATATGATATATTTATTTCCTGAAAGTAACCATATGCCATACTCCAATCTTTAAACACCAGAAAAAAAAGATAAGATAAAAGTCCAGCTGGGATAACAAATTTCAGTATTCTTACCAAAAGCGAATTTTCAAACTGCATAATACTGATAATACCAGTTTACCTGATTAAATTAATAAGGGCAGTTTAAGATTTTGAAATTAGATTTTTTGATCGGTGCGAAAATTGTGTTCACTTTCCCAAGGGGTCAATTCAACTTTCCATATAAGAGTACTATCCTCAAACTGTTTAACCAATATTAAGTTAGGGTTTTTATAATTTGGATTAACTATATCTCTCATATAGTCCCAACTTGACTCTACAGGTCTCGAAACTATATATTCAACACCCCAACCTTTCGCATGTTTAACTATCTCTTCCGGTGGAGCGGCAGGTATATAAACCATCTGGGTATTCGCATAGTAGTTAATTCCTTCAGTTCTAGCCATGATAATTTTTGCATTTATTGATTTTAAAAACTCTCCAATCATTTTTTGATCAGCATTTTTTTCATGCTTAAATACCGTATAAAAATTACTGATGTCATTATTGTCGGTAATATAAAGATATGCAGACAAAGTAATAAGCAAAGTTAGAATATAGAGCCTAACTTTATAGTTCAGATGAATCTTTGATAAGATGTAATTTATATGCTTGATGCCAAGCCAGACCCCACCGGCCATAGCCATAAATACAATGGGGAAAGAATACGCAAGATAACGATTTGAGATAGCCATAAATACAACCACCCAGTTAAAAGTAAAAAACCATACGACGAGTAAGTATAGTGTTAATTGTCTGGTTTTTTTATATAACAAACTTAAAACTACTCCCAAAACCGCTAAATTAATTTCATATTGTTTGTAAGTATTATCGAAACCATATAAAGTAAAGTAGTACCAAAAAAGCTTAGTATAAGCTTCTAAAGTATTCTCAATACCCTTTAAATAGATAGATAATACTCTTGCCGAGTCATAATAGGGCGAATCGTAATTAGGAAAATCAACAGACCAAATATCCTGAGCCCAGGTAGTTAACCTATCTTTTTCAGGGGTAAAAGGATGTCCTGATATAAGGTAGGAATATTTCCCGGAAATTGTAATTTTATTCAACTGTATCGATAGAACTGTAATATAAGGTAAATTAATAAGAATAAAGAAAATTAAGCAGATTGAAACATTTATAACTCCCGTTCTGATATTACTTATAAGAGTATTTTTTTGTAACCGAAATAAAAGAGAATTAATAAATACAATAGATAAAATAACTACAAAGAAAAGATAAGTTAGTGGAGGTCTTAACTCAGATAATGCTTCAATTCTTGTTGCATTCAACTTTGTTATGGGAAAATAAACTAGTATAATTAAAATGAGTATTAATGAAATAAATGCTAGCCAATTATTGACTCTAAATTTTGGTAATATGTTAAAAAGTTTTAAAGAAACAGAATTTCTATACTCTAAAATATATGATAGTGAAATAATTAATAAAATAAGTGCAAATGAAGAAAGAGATTCTGTTCTAATAAAATAAGCTAATCCAAAAAAGATTCCAAGTAAAATAAAATCTTTTTTCTTTCTAGATACTAAAGCTTCCCAACCTTTTATCAATCCCAGCCAATAAAAAACAATATATAAAGGTTCTGTAATTCCATTTGAAACAGTCAAAGTAGGTAAAACCTCAGAAAAGGTAGCAAAAAACGATGCTCCTAAAGCTAACCAGATAGAAATTTTTTTTAGACTAAAATACAGTAAGAAAATCATCAAAACAGCAGACGTCATGGAGATTAAAGGCAAAGCTTTCTCCCAACTTCCACTTAAAAAATAAAACGGAATAATGAATACTGGAAATCCAGGATTCCAATAAGGATTAAAAGCTGTATAAAATTGCCCAGTTAAAAATCTTTTTGCTAAAGTAACATAAACCGCCTCATCATAAGCAAGATATACATTCCAACTAATGTAATTATTGTAATAAATAACTGAGGCTAGAATTGCAAATAAGAAAACAATCAGGAACGATGGATTTATTACCTTGAGAAACTTATTTTTAATATCAGCTAACATATTTTAAAGTTCCAATAATCAGCCTTTTTAAAGGTAATATTCTAAACTCTTTAAATAACCATAATAAGCTTGCCATAACATCGGAAACATTTTTTACCGCAAATGCAGCAGTAGGTCCGTCTGGAATATTTCTTCTCTCTACTCCAACTTCGATATATTTAGCGCCCTGTTTTATAGTATATGCTAAAATCTCAGCTTGATATCCAAACCCCTGTGAATGTCTGGGAATTTTTTTTAGATAACTTTCCATATACAATGTTGAACCGTTATAGTATCTAATTGATAATCCTGTTATCAAGTTTACTATTCTACTAAAAATTGCTGAAATAATTCTCCTTTGTACGGTCCGGCTGTCCATGTTAGTATAAAATGGAATAACCACTTCATACTTTCTCATATAAGATAATATTTTTTTTAAGGATGAGTCGGTATGTGCATAGTCACCCCAAACTATCATAATATAATTATATTTTGCTATGCTGACTCCCCTCCAGTAAGAATATCCCATACCTTTATTCTTACTATTGTGGATAACTTTTATTTTTTTATTTTTAGCTAATCTATTCGCAATTTTACCAGTTTCATCTTTACTACCATCGTTGATAATAACTATTTCAAAATCATTACAAAATTCTGGAACAATTCTTAAAACACTCTTAATGGAATCTTCTAAATTTTCTTCCTCATTATATGCAGGAATTATTACGGATAGACTATTTTTCATCATTGAATGATATTATTACAATTTGAGAGTGTCAATCAAAAAAACAGTTATGGTACACTAACCAGCATGCAAAATATGAATTTTAGTAAAGAACTCAGATGTCCTAATTGTAAACTCAAATTATCAAAGAAAAAGGATTCACTTGTTTGCAAAAAATGTAAAGCGGTTGTCCTATTATCAACTGATAGATCACACTATGACAAAAATACAAATTTAGGAGAAAAAATTTTTGATTATCCTAAAATATACAATGTAAAAATAAAACTTTTAAATTTTCTCAATAGACTAAATATACCTATTGATCCTTATATAAACAATCAAAAAATATTGGACATTGGATGTGGATCCTATCAGGTTAGATATAATCCTGATTTAGCTAAATCAAGAGTTGGTTTAGATCCATCTGTAAAAGCGTTAATTCATGCCCGACGACTATACCCCAAGTCCTTTTATGTAGTCGGATCGGCAGATAAACTTCCATTCGCTAATAAATCATTCGATGTATCATTACTCCTTTTTACACTCCATCACCTAACAGATAACCAATGGGATAAAGCAATCAATGAAGCAGTCCGTGTGACTAAAAAAAGTATTATTATTTATGATCATATAAGCCATAACTCAAGTATTTTAAGATTTTTACAAAAACTGTATTGGAAAATTTTCGATGGAGGTCATAAATACCCACTGTTAAACCAATGGACAAAAAGATTGAGTAAAATGAATATTTCTAAACGCTTAAGAGTCGGATCCTTGTTTAATCATATTTGTTTCTATAAAATCGATCTATAGTTATGCCAACCAAGAGAAGGCAGGGGAAAATTCTAATCTTTGGAGGGAGTGGTCAAATTGGCTCAGTTGCTATTAAGAGACTTTCTGAAAATTTTGATATTTTAAATCCCACCCATAAACAATTAGATGTTTTAAATAAGGACAAAATTCTAAGATTTATTGTGAGCAATTCCCCAGATCAAATACTTTATGCTGCAGGATATACAAACACTGATGGCGCAGCTCAAGAACTAGCCAAATCTTTTACATTAAATTGTGGGGGGATTATGGATCTTACTTATATTGCTGCAAGATATAAAATCCCCTTCCACTACCTTTCAACCGAGCTTGTATTTAATGGCTTAAAAAATGATGAACCTTATACCGAAAAAGATTTGCCTAATCCAATATTAACAAATGGAAAAACTAAGCGGTTGGGAGAACTGGTGACATTAAGTTCAAATTCACAAAACTCGGTTATAAGACTCATTATGTGCTATTCTGCCTTTTTTCCAAAAAAGCTGGATTTGGCGCGCTTGGCAATTAGCAAAACTTTAAATAATCAGGAATTTACAGCTACAAACGATCAGTATATAAATCCAATCTATATAAACCATCTAGTAGACAGTATTAGAATCATTTTGGAGAATAGAGGAAATGGTCTTTACCAGGTTGGAGCAACAGACTATACAACACCGTACGATTTTTCTAAGGAACTTGTAAAACGTTTAGGATTAAATCATAAATTAATAAAGTCAACAACTTTTAAAAAATTTTCTAAAACAAGGCCAGAACCAAGACCACAACATCAATGGCTCGATGTATCGAAATTTAAAAAAGACTTTGGTAAAGGAATTTTAAAATCCCTGGATGAAGGAATAAATGATTTTAAAAGAGACTTCAAATCCCTCACTTAAACTTAATTTTCTGTAACCACTTTATATTAAAATAGATTGGATCCTCTAAAGACTTTTCCAGTTTACCCGCTTTAAACGCATCAACTAAGTCCCTTACCGCATCATCAATTGTATGTTTCGGTTTCCATACCAGTTCTTTTTTAATTTTTTTCCAGGAAACCCTGTATGATCTTTGATCATCGGAAGAAGAGGTAACCACTATTTTCACTTTTGTTCTTCCAGGATACATTTCATCAACTATTTTTTTAACCTTTTTTGCTATTTCGAGAATACTTAGATTTTCGTTGCCAGCATTAAAAATTTTTCCGGCAATCTCTTTATCCTTATACTCAAGCATCTTTACATATAAATCAGAAACATCTTCAATGTGAATATTAGGTCTTTGTTGAGAACCTCCAAAAACCGTTATAACTCCTTTGTTTACAGCCAAATTTGTAAGAATATTCACAGATAAATCCAATCTCTGTCTTGGTGCATATCCGCATACTGTTGAAGGCCTAATAATAACCCAGGTAGTTTGAGCAAGAGGAACTAAGTCTGAAATAGCTTTTTCTGAAAAGACTTTATATAAACCATAGTCAGTTAAAGGCTCCAATGCCAAATCTTCAGTAACTTCTTTCTCGGTTTTAAACCCATAGACACTTGGAGTAGAAGCAAATATCAACCTCTTAGTTTTATATTTATTTACAGCTTTTATAAAATGGAAAAATGATAAATAATTAACCTCCTTTCCTAGTTTTCTATCAATCTCCACACTTGGATCATTTGAAAGACAGGCCAAGTGAATTATTGCATCTTGCCCTTTAACAGTCTTCGCAACCTTATTTGCGTCCCGAATGTCTCCCTTTATTTGAATAAGATTTTTATCTTTAACAAAATCTCCATAAATATCTGCTCCTAATTCTTTAGACCTACTATAAGTATAAAGATCATAAACCGTAACTTTATAGTTATTTTTCAAAAGTTTTGGTACTAATACACTACCTACATATCCAGCCCCACCTATAACTAAAACCTTTTTCAACATACTCTCTTTTTATCTATTTGCATAAATATTGTCAAGAAAAAATAAACGGTAGTTGACTTTTTTTTACCGGCTTATTATTCTGGGACCAATCTTTTACGGATTATTTCGGGTATATGACTAAAACCGCCAGGGTTATTAAAGAAGCTAATACACTGCAGCAACAATTTGCAAAAAAAATTAAATCAGTTGATGAAATATTATCGCTTATTGATCCATTTCCAAGAAAGAAAAAAATCATTATGTGTCATGGCACATTTGACGTTGTACACCCGGGTCATGTAAGACAACTTATTTACGCAAAAAGTAAAGGCGATATTTTAATCGTATCTTTAACCAGTGACAAATACGTTAACAAAGGTCCTCTAAGACCATACGTTCCCCAAGAATTAAGAGCTCTAAACTTAGCAGCTTTTGAGATTGTTGATCATGTTATCATTGATCAAAATCCTACTCCTATTGAAAATATTTTAATCCTTAAGCCTGATTTTTTTGTTAAGGGTTTTGAATATTCCCTAAGTGGAGTACATCCAAAAACTAAAGAAGAGATTGAAGCACTAAGCTCCTATGGAGGTCAAATTGTCTACTCACCAGGGGATATAGTCTATTCCTCTACCCAGCTTTTATCAATTCATAAACCAAAATTATCACTCGACCAACTGTATGTATTAATGGAAGCAGAAGGGGTAACCTTTGAAATCCTCAGAGAAACTATAAATAGGTTTAAAAAATTAAGCATCCACGTAGTCGGCGACGTCATTGTTGATAAATATTCAAAATGTACCTTATTAGGCCCTGCTCAAAAATCTGCTGCCTTCTCAGTCCGCCATGATGGTGCAGACCTTTATGTAGGTGGAGCAGGAATAGTCGCAAAGCATCTTAAAAGCTTAGGCGCTAATGTAACTTTAACTACTGTAGTTGGTGAAGATGAACTTGCAGATTTTGTAATAAATGATTTAACCACTGCAGGAATCCATGTAAACGCATTAAAAGACAGTTCAAGACCCACAACATTGAAAGAAAGGTTTATAACTGATGGCGGCAGGCTACTGCTGCAGGTAGATAAAATCGATAACCATCCTGTACCTGAAAAAATATTGGGTGACATACGCTATTTAGTCAGACAAACACCAACTCAGGCTGTAGTTTGCAGTGATTTTAGACACGGGATCTTTAATTCTGAAACAATCCCGTTAATTTCCCAAGCAATTCCAATGGGAGCCTTAAAAATTGCTGATTCCCAGGTTTCAAACAGGTGGGGAAATATTTTGGACTTTCAGTGGTTTGATTTAATTACCCCCAATGAAAGGGAAGCCAGGTTTGCATTAGGAGACCAGGACACAACAATTAGACCACTCGCACAAATGCTTTATAACAAAGCAATGTGCAGATATCTAATTTTAAAACTAGGAGAAAACGGAGTTATGACTTATAGGAGTCCTGGAATGGAGACTAGGGAATATTTTTACATAGATTCTTTTGTGACAGACCTGGTTGATGCTATCGGTGCAGGTGATGCACTTTTAGCTGCTGCTGCGTCTGCACTAATTGCTACTAAAGACATTGTGCAAGCTTCAATTTTGGGTAATCTTTGCGCTTCAATTCAGTGCGCAAAATTAGGTAATTCTCCTATAAGCGCAAAAGAGCTTTCTGAAAAAACTTTTGAACTAGAAAACCAAACATAAATGCCTAATAAGAAAAATTTTGATCATATTGATTCATTCCTATATGGTGTTTCAGATATAACCAAAAAAATATCAAGAGAAGATATTAATGGTTTCATTAACCAACTTTTTCAGGCATGGTTTCACAAAAGAAAAATATTTATTTGCGGAAATGGCGGATCTTCCTCAACCGCATCACACTTTACAGCTGATCTAAATAATTGTCTATCCAATATTGAGGGTGCACATCGATTATCTGTGATTTGTTTAAATGACAACATGGCACGCTTTTCTGCTCTCGTTAATGACAAAGGCTGGGAAAATGTCTACACTGAGCAGCTTAAAAATTATTTTGAACCAGGGGATGTTATTATAGGCATTTCTGTCCATGGCGGATCAGGTAAAGACAAAGCAGGTGCATGGTCACAAAACCTTTTAAAAGCTCTTCAATTTGCTAAAGACAACGGCGGGAAAACACTCGGTATGGCAGGGTTTGATGGCGGTTCAATGAAAAAAATATGCGATGTCTGCATAGTTGTTCCTTACAATACAACCCCCCATGTTGAAGGCTACCACGTTTTACTACATCATATGATTTATGACTTACTTCCAAAAAAAATTTCTATATTCATAAATGCTGCAAATGAATCAATAAAATAAATCTTTAGTTTGTTTTAATCATCACTTAGCTTTCCTGTACATCTTTCCCTCAATTCTTCTTAATTTATATTTTCCATCAGGTAAACTTTTGCTCAAATTTGAAATGTTATCCCATTTAGCACTCAACAACCTGCCAGTTATATGATTTGAATCTTCTCTCAATAAAAAACTTACTAGTTCAAGCACTGGCAAAACAGAATTCCCACCTGTCTTTTCCAATTTTCTCGTAGCTTTTGCAAGTTCCGGTCCCAACTGTTCATCAGTTAATTTAAAAGTTGACCTGGTCGAATCAGTAAGTATCTGTCCGGGAAGTATTGCGTTTATGGTTACTCCGCTATTTTCTAATTCTTTTCCTAAAACTTCCGTAAATATTGCAATTGCACCTTTAGATGTATAATAAGAACTCGCATTAGTTAAAGGATTATTTCCTCCTATTCCCCCTCCGCTAAAAAGTATAATTCTTCCAAAATTATTTTTCTTCATATATGGCAAAACTGCATAACAAACCCTCATTGCACCTAATAAATTTACATTTATTACCTTTTCGTGATTTAAAAATTTAACTTTTTCAAATGGGCCAAATGGTTCAAAAACACCAGCAGTATTTATAATGAAATCTATTTTTTTAAACTTTTGAAATAATTTTCTTAAAACTAAGTTTACTGAAACCTCACTATTTACATCTATCTTTACACCAACTACTTTCTTACCAGACTCATCAATTGCCATAGCTGCATCTCTAGCGGTTTTTAAATCCCTTCCACCTATTATTAAAACCACTCCTGTTTTATATATTTTCCTAGCTAACTCAAAACCAATCCCTCTTGTTCCTCCAACTAGGAGGCAAACTTTATCTTTAAAGTATTCATCCATTTTATTAAGGTTGATAATACAGCATTGAATATAATATTTGCAGATACTTAAAAAATATAATAAAAATTTACAAGGAGTTTATTCAACAATCTCAAGAAGTATTTAATTTACTTACCCACGAAAAAGCAAGGTAACCTCTCTTCTTTACTTAAAAAATCCTATATGTTAATTTAACCTCCATGCGTTATCTGATTGTTGGTTTTGGGAATATTGGCAAAAAAAGGGCAGGTGTTTTAGGAAAAAAATTAGCAGCATCTGTTGATCCAAATCCTAAAACTGGGTCAGACTATAGAAATGTAAAAGATGTCCCGCTAGAAATTTTTGATACTGCAGTATTAACTGTTCCCCAGCAGAATAAACTTGAGCTAATAAAGTATTTTCTCCTCAATAGAAAACACATACTAGTCGAAAAACCTTTAATTATTAACAAAGAGGAATACAAAACTCTTAATCAGCTCGCTACAAGAAATAATTTAGTCGTCCAAACCTCATATAATCACCGTTTTGAACCAAATATGAAAAAATTTACAGAACTCTTAGAAAGCGGTTTTCTTGGAAAGATTTACCATGGAACATTTATTTACAGTTTTGGGAATATTCAAGAAAGAATAGGAACATGGAGGGAGAAGGAATATAGCGTCTTGGAAGAAATTGCACCACATCTGTTGGATATTATAATTAACCATTTAGATTATAAAGGAAAAGATTTTGTAACTTTTACGGCAAGGAAAGAGGAATCAAATATTTTTGATCACTGGGTATTTTCCACCTCTGATCACAGAATAATTGTAGAAACAAGCTCTATAACATGGAAAAATACTTTTTTACTGGAGCTATTTGGAAGTTTGGGCTCCATCCATCTATCAGGTCTACAAAAATGGGAGGGATCAGAATTAATAATTAGAAAAAGGGTATTTCCGTCAGGAAAACCAATTGAAAAAAGAATATTCAGAAAAGGACTAGATAATACCTGGAAAGAAGACTTCAGAGAATTTGAAAAAAATGTCAATTTAAACAAAAATTCTCTTCAAAACGACTTAAAACTTAGTAAGGCTTTGGCACATATCGTTTTAACCGCCCCTAATACAAAGGATCCTCAAAGAAATTTTTATAGGCAAATATTAAAATGAGTACTGATAACACAGCTTTTGTGGGTTTAAGCCATTTAGGTTTAGTCACAAGTATTTGCTGGTCTTATATAAACAAAAATGTTTTTGCAATTGATCTAGATGTAAATCTAATAAATAACCTCTCCCAAGGAAATAATTCTTTTACCGAACCAAACTTAAAAAAACTCTTTAGAAAAACAAAGAAGTTTTTTAGACCAACAAATGATTTTTCAAAAATTCAAATTTGTGATTTAGTCTTTATTTCAATAGATACCCCAACAGATAAACCAACTTCGTTGGGAAAAATTAATCTATTGATCAAAAAAACAATTCCTTATCTAAAGGATGACGCTTGCTTAATTTTATTAAGCCAAATACCAGTTGGTTTTACAAGAACCCTTGAAACCAAAATTAGGAAAAAAAATCCAAGTTTAAGATTTAATTTATATTACTTCTTAAATACTTTAATTATAGGCGAATCAGTTACCAGATTTCTAAATCCTGAGAGGATTGTTTTAGGATGCTCTAGTCCTAAGACAACAATCCAACCAACACTCGGTAAAGCTTTATCAAAATTCAAATGCCCTGTTATAAAAATGAGTTATGAGAGCGCAGAAATGACTAAAACTGCAGTAAATCTTTTTTTAGCAAGTTCGATAACTGCTGCAAATACACTATCTGATTTTTGCGAATATGTAGGGGCAGATATAAATGAAATTATCCCTGCTCTCAAATTAGACAAAAGAATCGGTAATTTTGCTTATTTAAATCCTACTTTAAGAATTTCGGGAGGACATTTAGAAAGGGAGCTCTGGAAGCTTAACAAACTTGATAAAAAATACAAACTATCCCCAGGATTAGAAAAAAGCATTCTTTCATTAAATGAGAAGCGCATTAATTGGCTAATTTTAAAAATCAAGAAACTTAAACTCAAAAGTATTTGCCTATGGGGACTTGCTTATAAAAAAAATACGGATTCTACAGAAAACGCAGCTTCTATAAAGCTTATAAAAGCTTTGGGCAAAAAAATAATCATCAAAGCCTATGATCCAAAAGCGACTATACCCAAATCAATAAGAAATTACGAAAGAGTTAGCGATAAATTTGAAGCTTTAGAAAATAGCGATGCATTAGTAATTCTCACACCATGGGATGAGTTTAAATCTATTAATATAGATCATTTGAGAATTCCTATAATTATTGACTGTGTTGGTATTTTTTATCCTAAAAAAGAAAATCTTAAAAAGATAAGGTATATATCTATGGGTGTGGGAACTTCCTTCTAACATTCCTTAAAGTTTTTAAGCTAATTTTAACCGATAAATCCCAATTAAATTTTTTACTCCAATTTATTGCTCCATTCTGCAATTTTTTGTAGAAAAGATTGTCATTTAAAATTTCATCTACTGTTTCAGCAAGTTTCAGTGGAGTATTATCTTTAACCACAACTCCGCTTACACCATCCTTAACAGAATCAACTAATCCAGCAGATCTATATGAAACAACTGGTGTACCCACGGCATTCGCCTCTATGTTTACAAGTCCCCATCCTTCTCTGCTAGATGAGTTAATAAGTAAGTGTGCCCTTGATAATAATTCAAATTTCTTCAACTGGCTTACATATCCCCAATATTTAACTTTCTTTTGCATTTTAAATTTTTTTGTTAAGTTTACTATGTATTTCCCATATTTTTCCGTCTCAGGCTTCCCTATTATCCAAAATTGATAATTCCCTTTATTTCTTAAATAAGCAAAACATTTAAGTGCATCTTCAATACCCTTGTCTTTAGATAAGACACCTAAATAAGCAATTGTTGGCAACTTTTCCTTTGAAGTCTTTTTTCTGTGCAAATTAACAATTACTCCATGAGGCCAAACAGTAATATTACTTAAAGGTATAAAAAACTTAGAAACATCTGCCTTTGCTGACTGAGAACCTGTTGCAAACTTGGTAAATCTGTAGATTAAAAAAATAAACGGTTCACCAAAATATCCTAAAACTCCTACTATCCAATTTACTGGAAAAGGTAAAGGGTTTAAAAACCAAACATTTCTTGCAGTCTCCTGAATAAGAGCAATTTTAGGTTTTCTAGCATACAAGGGTGTAAAGAAGGGAAGTCCATGAAATTGATCTATTACTAAATCATAATTTTCATGATTACCCATATAATAAACAAAGGCAGCTATTTGGACACCTAAATACTGATAACCCTTCCTTATTATCTTAACTCCATCTAAAACTTCAAATTTATTTGAATCATTAAATCTTGAGGAAAAAAGTGTTACTTCATGTCCTGCTTTAATCCATCCTTTGGAGTGCTCATGAACAACTTGTTCAGCACCACCTGCAAGTGGATGCTTTGGGTCTCTCCAGGAAAAGATGAGTATTTTCAATCCTCTTTTCTCCTATAGTCGAAAATAAGTATATTCATACCCGAGATTTTACATTAAAATTAGAAATGTGCCCACAAGCATAATTAGCGCTCCAACAAATTTATCTTTAATATTTTTTTCTTTAAAAAATAACCACCCGAAAAAAATCGTAAATAGCATATCCAGTTTAAAAACTGCAGTTGCCAAACCTAAACTGGTTAAGTTAAAAGCAGTAAACGCAAACATTTGGCCAACAGCAGCTAAAATAGCTCCAATAATCAAAAGATTAAGATTATTTTTAAGTTTAAGTTTACTAAATTTAGAAAATTTCAGAACAAATGGAGATAAAAACAAAATCGTAACTATCATTCCTGCAAAGGATGCAAATAATGGAACTGCAGGCTGGGTGTTATTAATAGCAACTTTCTGAAAAGTTGGAGTAATCGCCCAAAGCAGGTAAGCCAAAAGTGCTAACTTAACCCCTGTATTTTTAAATAGCGATTTCAAAGGCTCAAATAAACCTTTACTCTGTTTTGAAATCTGCAGAAAATAAGCACCAATACAAACCATCAGTATCCCTGTTAAATCATTAATTTGAATTATTTCTTTAAGAGTGAAATAAGATATCAATGTTGTAAAAATTGGATTAAATGCTGCTATAGGGGCAATAAGCGATACCTCAGAAATTCTAATTGCTCTGTAGGAAGCTATTCCTGCAATTAGATTAATAGCAGAGCTTATTATTACAGAAAATATAAAAGTGTTATTTATTTTAGGAATCTCAAAAAATATAACTAAAAGAATAAATTGTGTAACAATAGTAATTAATCCGCTTAGCCATAAGAACTGGTATTCATCCAGCTGTCGCATCACCTTTTTGGCAATTATTACATAGGTTGAAGTTATTATCGCAAAGCCTATTGCGTAAAAAAACCACATATTATTTTCTGAAGAACTCTTTAATAGAACTACATATATATAATACCTGTTTATTTGTTAAAAAAGGGTGAACTGGTATGGATAGGATTTGGCTGGAAGCTATTTCTGATACTGGGAAATCACCCTTCCTGTAACCTAAGTATTTAAAACCCTTTGTTAGATGAATAGGATTTGGATAATGAATCCCAATCTCAATCCCTCCTCTATTTAAGTAATCAGCAAGTTTATTTCTCTGATTAGTTCGTATTACAAAAAGGTGATAAACTCCTTTACCATCTTTATTTTCTTCGATTATTTTAATTGGTAAATTCTTTAGAGATTTTATATACTCCTTAGCAATTTTTCTCCTTTTATTATTCATTAAATCTAGATCATCAAGCTGGGCAAGCAAGATTCCTGCCTGTATTTCATCAAATCTGCTATTGTGCCCAACTAATACACTCTCATATCTTTTTTTCTCACCATACATCCTTAATAGTTTAATTTTTTTTGCAAGTTTTTTATCATTAGTAGCAATTGCTCCTCCATCTCCAAATGCTCCTAGGTTTTTTGTAGGATAAAAACTAAAAACAGAAATATCCCCAAAACTGCCAACTTTTTTATTTTTATACTCTGCCCCAATGGACTGTGCGCAATCTTCTACTAAAAAGAGATTATATTTTTTGGCAATTTTTTTTATATCAGTTATATTTGCAGGATTTCCATATAAGTGGACTAAAACTATAACTTTTGTATTTTTATTGATTGTTTTCTCAATTGCTTCAGGCGAGATGTTAAGGCTATCCTCATCCACATCAGCTAATCTTATCCTTACACCGCTTAATGCGATCCCAAAAACAGATGGATATACATTAGCAGGAACAATAACTTCATCATCTTTACCTAAACTTAAAGCCTTAACTGCTATTGTTAGGGCATCTGTGCCAGTTGCAACAGTTGTAAAAAATTTTACATTTAAATATTTAGAAAGTCTTTGCTCTAATTTTTTATTTTTTTCACCTAAGATATAAAATCCACTTTTTAAAACTTCTCTTGTATTTTGATCAATATTTTTTTTAAATTCAGGGTAGAGAAATCTTGTAGAACTTAAACAAATTTTACCAGTAGTATTTTTTATTTTTTTCATAAAATTTTATTGTTTTCTTAATTCCTAGATCTAATTCTATTTTTTGCTCCCACCCAACAACTCTTTTAAACTTTGCATAATTTGCTATATAGTCCCCAATCTCTATTTTTTTCCTATTTTCAGGGAATTCTACTACCTTAAACTTTCCTTTTCCGTATATCTTAATGACTTTTTTTACAAAATCAATTAAACTTATTGGCTCTCCCCCAAGATTAAAAACCTCCCCCCAAACTTTATCAGAAATACCGGCTTTCAAAAATCCGTCGACCACATCATCAACAAAATTTAAATCCCTAATTTGAGTACCATCTCCAAAAAGCTCTATCACCTCACCATCCAAAATTTTTCTTATAAACCAGCTTAAAACACCCTGCTTTGAATGCTTCATCAAGTGTCTGGGACCATACGTATTGGTAAGCCTTAGCGAACAGGCCTTGATGCCATAAACATTGTTATATAAAAGATGGTATTTTTCACCCGCAATACAATTTATTCCATTTACATCTGTTGGGTTTAATGGATGGGCTTCATCCACTGGCAAGTATTTTGCCTTCCCATACTGGTTTCTTGTACCTGCATATACAACCTTAATATCTTTATTATTAAACCTGCATGCTTCTAAGATAGACAGCTGACTAACACAATTAATTTCCAAGTCTACAAACGGATCACTCATGCTATCAACATGAGATAATGTCCCTGCTAAGTTGAATAAAATATCCTGATTTTGGACTAAATGGTTCATACTAAACCTGTCTCTAACATCTGAAATATTAATTTTAATCTTATTTTCATACCCTTTAACATTAAAGAGATTTCCACCGTAATCAGGTATTAGTGAATCAATTACAGTTACAAAAGCCCCCATATCAACCAACCGGCGGACTAAATTACTGCCTATAAACCCCAATCCACCAGTCACAAGGACCCTTTTCCCTTTATACAATCCTTCTAATTTTCTCATCTTAGGTTAAATTTAAATTGAAGTTCTGGGTCTGGCATCCATTTTCTTTTATTTTTGTTTGCATAGTAATTTAGTATCCGCAGTCGATAAAAAACCGCTAATGTATCTACAAGCATCCTTATTACCACCCGCCAAGAAATTTTACTTGTTCTTTTATCAAACTTCACTTCAATTGGCGCTTCAAAAATTCTCTTAAAACCCGCTGCTCTGCAAACAGCTAACATCTCAATATCCATAGCATATTTTTTAACAAGTAACCTTGGTAAAATTTTTTCAATCACACTCCTTTTAAATATTTTTATCCCGCTCTGGGTATCAGTCAGAGGAACACCAAAAAGAATTTTTACTCCCATATGGTAACCGACACTTAATATGTGCCTTAAGAATGGATAGTTAACCCTTGAAACCGGATGCCGCTTAGAACCTACTATTACATCCGCACCATACCATTCCATATGAGCCATAAGCATCATAATACTGGCAGGGGATATTTCCATACCCGCATCTAAAAAGGATATTAGTTCTCCCTTAGATCTTACCATCCCATACCTAACAGCATAACCTTTTCCTCTATTAGTCTCATAACCAAAAACTTTAACTTTTTTGTTTTTGACTTTTTTAGCCTGCTGCAATGTTTTGTCTCCTCCTCCGTCAACTACTACAAGCAGCTCATAATCAAAATCTTTCAGTCCTTTTTCTAAAACACTACAAATATTTTCAAGATCCCTTTTAATCGTCTTAAACTGTTTATAAGCTGGAACAATTACAGAAATTAAACGTTTCTTTCTTCTTGCCATAAATTAAATTCTAGTTTTAACAAAACAAGCAGTATTTAGCAAGGAAGGAGTACAAACTAATAACTTTTTATTTCAATCTCAATTGGGCCAACCATTTCTTTTTTTACAGTCGTTAAATCTCTAAAATTATTTTCCCACAAATGTCTTTGCTTAATGCGGTCCGGTTCCTTAACTAGAAAAACAAGCTCGCTTGATTCAATATCTTTTGTATTCTCAAATTTTTCCTTGCTTCCTATATATTTAGGTTTGTTTGGAAGGTAAGCATAATCTTCCGGTAAGTACCCATACTTTCTTGTACCCCTCCACCAGATAAGGTATTGATAAGGATAATCAATTACTGAAGGAAGATATGTATATACTTTAAAATTTTTCCCTCCTGAACTTTGATAAATATAATCAATTGCTACAAGTTCATTTTTAAAACTTGAAGGATCATTGTTTGGTTTACTAAAGTTACTAACAAAATCAATAAGGTTTAAATAACTAAAATATCCAACCGCAACCAGAATTGACAAAGCTGTCAAAGTTCCAAATTTCTTTAAATTATTTAATTCTCCAATTATAAAACCAAGTAAAATTATCGTTGCAGTACACACAGCACCTAAATGCCATGAATTTACTGTTACAGGAATAAATATATATCCAATATAAGGAATCAGAATAAAAATTAGGGAAATTAGTACTAATTTATTATCAAAAATTTTCTTTTTCCTAATTTGGGTTATTAAAATTAGGAAAAATATTAAAAGAGAAAGTTGGACAAAATTTTTCTGGTTAAAATATGTTGGTATAAAAGTATTAATAAAATTATCAGATATTAATTTAAATCTAGCTGCTAAATTATATGCTCCACCATCATTTGCAGATAAATACTTTATGATGGATTTACTCATAATAAATTCATGTTTTAAATCAAACAAAACTTGAGGCGTTAAAAATAATAAAAACACAACTATTCCAACCCAAAATTCGGCCCTTTTTAGAAATGTAAATTTTCTATATATCAATAAGCTTAAAATGATAATTACTGGGGTAAATACTCCAAAATTCATTTCAAAATTAAAAAACAAGCCAGCAAGTACAAATGTTCCAATAAGATACCGACCTTTTTTTTCAACTAAATATTTTTCCAAAAGATAAATAAATAGTGGTGTCAGAAATGTTACAGGGTGGGGATTAAAAGAATAAACTGAAGCAAGAGTCATATAATTTGAAAATGCCCAAACTAAACCAGCTGTAATTATGGCTATACTTCCCCACCTGCTTACAAGCTTTAATAAAAAGAATCCTCCAATCGCCCAAAGCACAATCATCATAACTACCCCACCATAAGGGTTACCATCAGCTAGCACAAAAGGTACAGCTAGTAAGTAATACCAAAACGGACCATTATAGAACCCATCAATTGCTGAAGTGGGCCCGGTTAACCTTAGCTTACCAGCCACCACCATTTCTCTTACATCAACATAATCTCTTGCATTATCAATGTTAAAAATAAAGTTTCCATTGGAAGTCATAACAAGCCTAAAAATAAATCCAATCAGCAATAAAAGGATAATGAGAGAACCTTTATCTAAAGAAATTTTAGTTAACATAATGTTTTCTTTTTTGTAAAACAAATTTTCCTATATTCTCCTCACTTATAACATTAGTAAAATAACCTTCCTCTCTAATGAAACTATCTATTAAATGGTTGGGGATCCCCCTAAGAGGTTCTATGATTAGATATCTGGTTTCTGGTAGTTTTTCCTGAATTTCAATTACTTGAATATTTCCGGGATAACCAGCAGCATTGTATCCATTCCAAATTGGTAGATATCCGTATTTTTGAATTCCATACCATTCAAATAAATAGCTCCAGGTGGTATTTATATTTAAAGGCATAGTTAATGCTTTAACTGCAAATGGCTCCCCATTAGCGTCCTGGTAAATTTTATCCATTATTTTCTTCTGATCTGATAATAACATTCCCTGTTGCACATGAATTTGACTAATTGTCCCATTTGGATTAAATTTAAAAATCATATTTAAATTCGCAATAGCTATAATTCCCATTAATAAGTAAGCAGATACTTTTTTAAACCTATATAATCTATACACCAAAAAACTTACATAAATTATCAAGCTTGAAGATATTCCAATATTTGTATAATACAAATCACTATAACCACCTTTTAATAAGTAAATAAAAATCAAAGAAAAAAACCAAATGCACATAAATAATAACTTTTGAAGTTGATTTTTTTTCCAAATAAGATAGAATAAAAAGCCGGCAATTAAGATCCAAAATAATTCCCTAAAATAGAAATTATTATACAAATTAAATTCACCCATCTTATTTATAGTGTATAGATAAGATTTAACCTTACCAGCCAAATCAACATTTGACTCCAGATTAGAAAAATTTAGCAGTGTATGAAATGTTCTATACGAGTACCTAATTTCTGCCAACAAGAAGGTAAAGATGGACCCGGTAAATACAGCCACAGTTATCAGCCATATTTTGAGCTGGATTTTAAGAAAGTGTTTGTAAAATACAACCAGACAAATAATAAATGGAACTATTAAATAAAACAGTGCAAATTCAAATTGTATAGATAGGCCTAGTCCTAAAAAAGCTAAAGGTAATCCATAATCTTTATTCTTAAAAATTACCAATGCAAATCCTAAAAACATAATGGGTATGCTTAAACTGGCAAGTGCAGGATTACTAAGGTAAATTGCAAATTGAGTTTGCTCAAATGATAAAGCGAAAAGCAAAGCTGCTAACAAACCTACGGATCGATTAAATACTAAAAAACCAATTAAAAAGACAATGAATATCCCTGTAGCATTCAAAATTCTAAGAGCAGCAGAAACAACCTCAGGATTACCTCCGCCTATTAGGTAAAAAGGGGTTATCAGGTAATAATAAAGTGCTCCGTGATACAAACCTGTTACAGAAGTAGACGGACCCACAATCTTTAAATCTCCGGAAAGTATATCTTTAGCTGCAAAAGCATCTCTAGCTTGGTCATATCCAAAATATAAATTACTGGGGAAAAACAAAAAGCGTAGAATTATAGCTAAAACAAATATTAATAAAAGCAATAGTCTAGTATTATATTTTTGCATTTGGATTAAAACTTATACCCTTTACCTCAAGCATAAAATAAATTAACAAAGAAATTAATAGTACAAAAACAGCTGCCAATGAAACTTTAATAACCTCCAATAAGCTCTCATGGAATAACCAAATTCCAAAAATTTGGATCAAGGCTGTGAAAAGTGGAAATATAACAACTTTAAGCTTACCAATAGACAAGAAAAAGTTGGTTAAAAAGTATGTCAATGTAAATATTGCCATATATAATCCAAACCAAATCACCAAACTAGATGCTTCAAGATAGGCAGAACCATACAAAACTCTTATCGCCAAGTCAGGAAATAAATAATAGAACCACAGTATACAAAAAGAAATAAGAAGCGTTAATGCTAAACCGTAAGAAAAAAGATTAATAAATGGCTCTTTCTTAGAGAATTTTTGAGACACCATTGGAAACATAACTGCCACTATTGGACCACTTGCAAAAAAAATTATTTTTCCTAAAGTCGATAATGCAGCATAAAGTCCTGCATCGTGAGGATTGAAGAAATGTTTTACTAATACAAGATCAGTTGAGTTCAGAGATGCAATTGACAATGATTGGATAAAGACCGGAAGAGCATAAAACACTATTGGCTTAGTTTTGCCTAAATTAAACCTAGTTTCTCCACTGTAATATTTCCCAAGAAAAAATCTTGATAAAATCCATGCACAAATAACTGAAATTAATATTCCAAAAATAGCTCCAGATACCGAAAGCCCTAAAACTACAAGCGTCAAACCTACTACAAGCTTAAGAAAGTGTTCTAAAACTAAAGTTGAAACAAGTTTATTGAACTTTAAAAGACCTTGGAGTGAAGCTCTTAGTAAAAATGTCGGAAAAGTAATAAATATAACAAATGACATAATTATTACAGGTAAATTTGAGTGCAAATTTAAAAAAGTGCTAATAAAACTTGCACTAATTAAAAATAACAATAATATAAAAAGTGATAAATAAAATATTTTTATATTAAACCATCCAATTAATGCTTTAATTTCTTCCTCGTTTTTAGCAGACGATATGAATTTGGTAACTACTAAACCCAAAGAAACCATTATTATTCCAACCAAATTAATAATTGAAAGAATTGCAGCTAACTCACTATAACTTGATGGGCCAAGAATTCTACCCATAAGTGTGTGATATATATAATTAATTGCATTTGCAAAATTACTCCCAACAATCATTAGAAAACTTCCTGAAAATAGTGGATTAGAAATTATTTTCTTGAATAAAACTATCTTTTTTTTCATTTAGGCAATCCAATATCCTCTAATAAATAGAGTAAATAAAATAATTTGAAGTATTAGAAAAAATATAACTAATGTAATATAGTGTTTTCCTAGTTTTTCTACTACCAATGGAAATATTAAAAAGGACATTAATACAAACCTTGGCATTGATAGAAGAGTCCCTGTAAGAGTTGGCAAGATAAAATTAAGTGCTGTAAAAAACCAATAACTCAATCTCATTCTTCTCATAAAGATTATTAGCAATGTTAAAATAAATACAGAAAATGAGAATTCCAATAAGGCATTAAAAAATACTCCTGAGTTTATAGGTGTTGTGATGAATATTTTTAAGTACCTAAAAAATATTTGCGGCAATAACACTAATCTATCTATACTTCTTTCAGTACCAAAAGCAGGTTGGGAAGTTATAAAATAAAATGGGCTGCCAAAGCTTATTTTTAGGTAATACATATAGCTCAACATTCCCATTGGTGCAATTATTAAACCAATAACTGCTTTAATAAGCTTATTAGATTCTTTTAATCCGTCATTCTTATAAGTAAGATAAATTTCCCAAAGTAATGTAGGTATTAATAAAAAACCTATTACTTTTGTTGCTGAAGCTAAACTAATAAATATTCCACTTGTCAGAAAATTCTTCTTACGCATAAAAAGAAGACTTAAAACAATAAAAAGTAAAAATGTAGCTTCCGTGTATATAGAGCTAAAATAGAATGCTGTAGGAAACGCAATTAATAAATAAATGCTTTTTATACTTAATTCCCTATTGTAATCTAAATTAAATAACTTAAACAAAAAATACAAAGATAGCACAAATGAAATATTTGCCACTAAAATTCCTGCTATAAAAAAAGCTAAGTAGAAGTTGAAAAAGGTCGTCAAACCATAACCTAAAATACTTATTACTAAAGGAAAAAGCGGAAAGAATGCTTGTGTAAACTGAGCTTTATACCCCTCCTCCGCAATTTTTATATAATGCACTCCATCAAAGTTACCAAAACCCCAAATCCAGCTAGGTAAATAGGTCGGAATCAATACTTTATCTGCATATGGAAACATCCCCCCAAAGACAGGAATAAATAAAACAGCAAAAAATGCTATTAAAAAAAGACTACTCCTCCAAATAGTAAAGAATATTAAGATTTTTTTTAAATCTTTATTCATTTAGCCTTTCGAAGATAAATTGGTATTCTGTTAAACTTCTGTAGTTGTATGCAGAATCTTCAAGCAATCTATCCTTAAGCATAATTGCATCTTCATAACTTAATGGATAAAAGCTATTTGGATTTTGCCCAGGTGTTAAGTTTAAAATTACATAGTTTGGTTTTATTTTCTCGTACTCTTTCCTTAAAAGCATAACATTTGTATGCGATAGTCTTAATGCTAAATCATTTTGGGTCATAATCAATCCATTCTTAGGGGATTGGTTGATTAACCTATCTACATAGGCAATCTTTTGATTTTGCTCATAAAAGACAGGATTAAAAAATAATCCAAGTGGCCCTCTAAGATGAAACCTATGTAAAAATAAAACAGCTAGAATTATAAAAATTCCATAAACAGTTAAATATTTTGTATGTAACCTTTTTTCAAGGAATGAAACAGCAAATATAGAGGAGATAAACATTAATGAAGCAAGTGGCGCGTTATAATGTAGACCTAAATCCCATCTTTTATCAGATGATAAAACAAATCTCTCTAAAAAATGTTCTAAAATAGCAGGTAAAAGGGATAAATCTAGTATCGGTAGAAATCCAAAAGATAAATAAGTATAAAAGATAGTTTTCAATTTCGTATCTGGATAAAACAAATTTGCAATAATATTTCCTTTCTCTGTCACAGGTTGATAGAAATAATTATTGTCAGAGAAATAAGGAATAATAATTCTTGTTGAAATAAGTGCCCAAGTTATACTTAATAACAGCGTTAATAAAGAGTACTTCCAATACTTCCTATTATAAATAAGCAGAAATAGTGCTAATCCAACACCTAAGCCTGCAAATGTTTCCTTTAAACCCAAAATTATAAAAAGACTTATAAAATATATTAACCATTTCTTATTTAATACAGCCCAAAATAAAACCATTAAAGGTAATGTTAAAATTGTTGCTTCATGAAAATCAGAAATCAAAGCATTTTGCATTCCCACATATCCCAGATATGAAATTATTAAGGCAAGAATTATTAGCTTATTCTTTACAATTTTTATTGATATTTTATAACCAATAAAAGCACTTAGTCCCACAAAAAAAGACTGGACAAGCAATAAAACCTCTCTTCTATCAGTAATCCAATATAGAGGAGACAATAAAAATAAAGATGGGTTAAAATGATCTGCAAATATAATCTTTTTCTCTAAATCAAAGTGTGGATGGTCTACTAGAGGTAATTCAAATCTCGAAACCCTCCATATTGCTGAGTCAAAAATTCCAAAATCAAAATAAAAACTTTGATATTGCCAATACCTATTCAAAGAGACTGTAATTGCAACTATAGTATATAAAGTAATGCTTAAGACTATAATTAAAGAAAAATTCGCAAGAAATAAATTCTGGATTTTTTTCATTAAAGAATATTCCTGTATAACTTAGAAGTTTCGTTTGCTACATTTTTCCATGAATACTTTTCAGAATTTCTTAAGCCTTTATTTATTAAATCTTTGGAGAACTTATCATCTTCAAAAATACTAATAATAGCTTTTTTAATTTCTTCAATATTCTCAGGATCAATTAACAGCGCTCCCTCACCTGCAACTTCAGGCATAGAAGAAACATTTGAGGTAATTACAGGTGTACCACAAGCCTGAGATTCAAGTATTGATAGACCAAACCCTTCATAAAAAGAAACCAACAAAGTAACCTCTGCTAAATTATAGACAGAGACTAAATCTTCATCTTCAACAAATCCCAGAATATGCACTTTTGGATTATCTTCAAATTCTTCTATAAATTTTTTGAAATCTTTTAGCTCTGGATGATTTAAACTATCACTCTTGGTAAAATCTCCTCCAACCAAAACAAGATCAATTCCGGTTTCCATACAAGTCTTGGCTAAATTGTTTAAATTTTTATTCCAATTAACACTTCCAACATATAAAGCAAATTTATCAGGAAGGGTATATTTTTTCTTCACTTTGTTTAAAATTTTTAGATCTTTGATTAATTTAAAATGATCTGATGCAGCCAAATACACAGTATGTATCTTATTATCTGGAATATTTAATATCTGGCTGATATCTTTTTTAGAAGAATTTGAATCAGTTATCACTGCATCTATATTTTTGAGTGCAAATTTTTGAATTATATGCTTTATCTTACCTCTTAATCCTGGAGGATAGTGGGCAGGAAATTTAAGGGGTATCACATCATGAATTGTTACAACAGTAGGTACTTTTTTATTTAACGGTAAAGTTGTCCTAAAAAAATCAAAGAAAGGATAATGGATAATATCAACTTTTGGAAAATCTGTTTTCTCTTCAATAACCATTACATCCAAATCAGTATATTTTTTTAATGCATCAATTAAATTCTGACTATAATAGCCAATCCCCCTACCCTTACTAAATTTATGCAAATTTGAGATATCAATAGCTACTCTCATTTTGTAATATATCTAAAATATGCTCTGGGAAACCTCAAAGCAGAAAAGAAAGAAAAAATTATTCCCTGAATCCCATCTAAAATTCCTTTATGCCTTATTAATGTCAATAAAAACCACCATAGAGGCTTTATTAAAACCCAGTCAATAAATAGAAATAAGCTTTTTTTTGCTTTACTTCTTTTTAGCTCTCCAACTATTAAATCAATATACCTGCTATTTCTTTCTAAATATCTTTTAAATGTAGGGTCAGCATTATGCAATAAGTCATTCTCAAGCCATCCAACCTTACCCTCAACTTGAATTTGCTCATGTACGCTTTTACATGGAAAATGAGCCTTTCCTTTTTTTACAAGCCTTATTACTCCATCAGGATAAACCCCTCCATATCTTAAGTACTTACCAAGAAAAAAGTTTAACCTGGGAATAAAAAAGGCTGAATATTCTTTACTTTCATTTCCTACTCTTCCATCTCTTTGTTCTATAATTTTTTGATGTTTTAAAAACAAGTTTCTTTTTTTAAGTTTTTTTTGATACTCTTCAATTTCTTCATCATTCATCACAATAACTTCCATTATTTCATTTGCTAATTTTTTAGAAACTACTTCATCAGCATCAAGTTGCAGCACCCATTCTCCTTTGGCAGCATTTAAAGCTTTCTGTTTATTTATGTGAAAAATAGGAGGGTTGTCTGTTTCTACTACCAGAGCGCCATATTCCTTAACAATTTCAACTGTATTATCTATTGAACCACCATCAACTATAACTATTTCATCAGTAATTTCCTTTACTGCTTCTAAACATTTACCAATGTTATTTTGTTCATTATAGGTAGCTAAAACTACAGATAGTTTGGTCATAAATTACTCCTTAGCAGTAACTATATAGTAACCCTCGTTTCCATCAGGGTACTTTATAAAGCTTAATACTTCAAATGCATCTTTGTATCGGAGTCCTGAATATTTACTCGGTTCTAAAATTTGCATTATATATTTTGTTGGAATGTATTCAATCGGATCCCCAACCCCAAAATAATATCTGTCAAAGAAAGAAACTAGATTGTAACTTCTGCTGTCAGCATCATTATATTGGACAGACTCTAAAAATTCAGGTAAAGGAGTTTTTAGATAATATAAAAAGAAAATGTATGGTTGGGATCTCTGGTCTGTCATATAAACCTGGAAATATTCAGGATGCTCTCCAACATACCCTACAATCTGCTTCATTCCATACTGCCAGTCAGAATATTTGTCCACAGAATACTTAGTCAAATAATAAGTAAAATAAGTATTGAATAAAACTAAATTGACCCCAAGAACAAAAATCAAAATCCCCACTTTTATATAATTCACTTTAACAAAGTTGATTAAATAATATAGTCCATATGCAGCAATAAGATTAAAACTCCCCAGCATAAAGCCTGCCCTGGCTGCATGGGGAGCCTCTTTTGCTACAGCAGAAGGAATAAGAGCTAAAAGAGCCCAGGTCAAAATAATTAAACTCGTTTTAGATCTTTTGTATAAAAGTGCTAGAAATCCAATAACTAAAAATATCAAATCAATCTTATAAAACTCTCCCACAACCTGTGATGAATGTCTACCATTTTGATCGCCTGACTCAAATAAATATTTTGGCTGAAAGTGAAGCAGGTATTGGTTGTAAATTATTTCCAGTCTCGCTAAATTCTCATTTTTTGTTGTTTGGTAAATTTGTGTTTGTTTAAAATCTTTTTCACCAAATCCTGTTTGCTTTATTCTCGCAGCTCCCAATAATGCAGGATTAAATGCAATAATTCCTACAAAAAGTAATAAAATAAATAGACCCAGATAAAAGTAAAACTTAATTTTAATTAGTTCTTTAAAGTATAAAATTATTAGCAATGTAAATATTAATGGAACAATAATTTTTGCACTATGATAAGTAATCAGACAAATTCCAAAACTCAGAAAGGACAAAGTTAAATAGAAATTCTTTTTTTCTAATCCTTTAAAAAATAGGTAAAGACCCAGCATAAAGAAAAATAATACAAACTGAAGTTCATGATTAAACCGGGAAAACTGTAAAGCATAAGGTGAGAATGCCAACATAAAAGCTGTTATTATCCCCAAGAGTTCAGATTTAAAAAACCTTTTTCCTAAAAGATAGATTAACAAAACGTTTAAAGTTCCAAAAATTGCCGCAGGAAGTCTGGTTGAAAACTCATTAAGTCCTAATATTTTCACAAATATTGCAGTTATGTAGATATGTACAGGATGCTTATAATCTTCAAATGATTTAAACACTAATGGTAGGAAATTTCCCCATTCGTCTCTTCCCCAGTTAGCTATTGTATACGCATTGTAACCAACAGCGGCTTCATCCCATGAAATAGCTGGAGGAATCTGATCTAATTTGTAAACTCTTAAAAAAAGAGCAATAATCAAAATTAGTATCAACAAGATTTTTGAAAGATTAAATTTATTTTGTAACATCATAAACAAAATATCCTCCTCCCATTCCCATATTCTGAATAAATTCTTTAGCTGCAAGGTTTTTCAAGGCCTCATTATTTTTAACTAAGACTAAAGATCTGCCTGAAGGTATATTTTCATAACTAACTTTCTCAAACCTAAATTTATTAAATCTATTTACTGTAGAAATCCCCCATTTATCTGGAGAATTAAAACTTACCTCTTGCCTAAAATTCTTAGGATCATAAGTCAGGTTACTTAATGCAAAAATATAAGGCTGCGCATCAGAATCTGTTATAACCACATTGTCATATTCACTAAATTTTTCTTTATATTTTTGAAAAAATTGGTTATAACCATATTGCCAACTGTCTGAATAAACAGGGTAATAATTTATAAAGGTAAAATAGTAAAAACCAAAACTTAATAGAAATGGTATTAAAAACAGCAAAAGGTAAGCTTTATTTTTAAAAAGCTCTGCTAGACTAACCAAGCCAAAAGCCGAGATCATTGATAAAAAAGGAAGCGCTGCTATAGAACGAAGAGCATGTGGTGATTCTTTAGTTATAGCAGCTGGAATAGGGGCTATCAAAACGAATAAAATTGGCAAATTATTTTTAAATGTAGGCTTTCTTAATAAACTATAAATCCCAAAAAGCAAAAATGGCGCCGTCCAAATATAAAGTTGTCCCATACCAGGAATTTGACTCCTCGGATTTTTATCTCCACTTAGAAACAAAAAGTTAGGATCAAAGTGTTTAACATAATTACCAAAAAAATCAGAATCTTTTTCAATTCTTACAGCATTAAACCTAGAGTTACCATAATCCAATCTATTCAAATTAATTATTGGGGTAAGACTTAATCCAACCAAGACAAATGATAAAGCTGCAGGTAAGATAAATCTTCTTTTTTCTCTAATATTTAAATAACAATATACTCCAATAACTGCAATTGTTATAGGAACTAATATCCTAAAACTGTTATAGCTATACATACTTAAAATAAAGCTTAAAGAAGATAGGACTAAAAATTTTGGATATTTCAAAACTTCCAGGAGCAGGTAAAGTCCTAAAAGAAAAAACATAAGGCCTGCTGTTACCTCATAACCAGTTCTTGAAAAAATAAAATACCAGGGAAATATAGTAAAAAGAAAACTTGAAATTAATGAAACTAAATGTTTCTTATAAAAAGCTAAAGTAATTAAATATAGAAGTACGATAGAACCAGCTGAAAAAATAACTGCTGGTAACCTAACTGCTAAAATACTCATACCTGCAATTTTTTCAATAAATGCTACAGAATATATGTAAACAGGTAATTTAAATTCACCAAACGCTCTAAAGTGTATTGGCAAAAACTCACCCCATTCATCCTTTAAATCTGTAGTTATTGAGTAAGCATTATAGCCAATTGAAGCTTCATCCCAATAAAGTGTCCCTGGAATTTCATTTATTTTATAAAGTCTGGTAGCTAAGAAAAATAAAACAATCAGGGTTAATAGAAGTAACGGAAGAAATCTTTTAATTTTTTTCATTAATAATTATCCACAATTTCAAAAGCTACATCCCCATTTAAAAATTTAATTGTTTCTAACTTTCTTGTTCCAATAGGAAAATCATTATACTTACCAATGAAAAGAATCTTTTCACCTTTATACTGATTTACAATATCTTGGTATTTAGTCCCTTCATCCCCTAAATCAGGAAAGTAAAATTTGTCAAAATTTAAAACTCTTATCCAGTCATATGTTTCAAATCTATTTAATTTAGAGTCTTCTCTAAATTTTTCCGGGTCATAACCCATATAAAACAAAGTAAACATATGTGGTTCACCCCAATGTCTGGTAAACACTATTTTGTCATATTCTCCATAATGGTTCTCTATATATTCAACTGCCTGTTTATACCCATACTGCCAATCTCTAGAATAAAGTTTAGGATACTTAGTGTAATAATTGTTTATATACACACTAAATTGTGCCACTCCTAAGGCAATAATTAACAATACAAATCCCCACCTAATCTCTTTCTTTTTCAGTAGTTCAAATACTCTAACAAGCCCAAATGCAGTTAATAGTTGATACCAGGGGGAAGCTATTAATGTTCTAAGTGCGTGTGGAATACTATCATTTGTTGTTGCAACGGGCAGAAAGGCAATTAAAATCCACGCAGTTAACAACCCTTTATATTTATGTTTCTCTCTAAATAATAAGTAAAGCCCAAGTAGTAAAAATGGGGCTTGGAACCAATAAAGCATACCCATTTCCTGTACATGATGCTGTTTATGTGGAGCACCAGATATAAACAAAAATTGGGGAGAAAAATGTTCAAGATAGTTCTTTACATAGTAAAAGGATATATAGGTAAGTTTATTATGAACAAATCTTGGCAAAGGTTGGGGAAGTAAAGAATTTCCCCTATTTTCATTAATTCTGGGGATAAGCCCAGGATCATCAGAGACACTTACCAGTTTATACCTGGCACTTCCTTCCCCACTTAATACAAAAGGAATAAGTGGTGTAAGCAGGGCTCCAAAAACTAAAAGGGCAATAACTAAATGTTTAAAATTTTTCTTAAAAAAATTAAAATAAATTATTAAAACCGTAAGAAGAAACAAAGGTGTGAATACTCTGGCTGAATTATATGTATAGACTGAAATTGCAAAAGGGATCATCGCGACTATCCCCCATTTAGGTTCACTAAATCCTTTTACTAATAACCACATTCCTAAAACTACCCAAAATACGGCAAAAGAGGACTCAAAAGAACCCCTAGTTAGGTGGATATGCCATGGGGATATTGCCAGTAAAAAGGCCGATAGTAACCCAACCTGAGTACTTTTAAATAATGAACTGCCTAAAAAAAACAGAAGCAGCACTGTTAAGCTGCCGTAAATTACTGGGGTAATTCTCACCCCTAGTTCGTTTAAACCAAAAATTGCTATGCCTGGTATTGAAGCATAAATTTGAGCAGGAAGCTTATATTCCCCATAAGATTTAAAATGCAATGGATAGCTTACACCCCATTCATCCTGGCCTGTTTTTAGTATTGAGTAAGCATTATAGGCTATTGAAACCTCATCCCAATTTAAAGAAGGAGGGACCTCAGTTACTTTGTAAAATCTAAGGAAAAAGGCTAAAAATACTATAAGGATAAGCAAACATACCTGTTTTATATTCATTTTCCTTACTTAATGTTATCAATTTATAGATGTTTAGTAAATTGAAGGGAATATTACTTGATAAACAGTTTACTTCTTATCAAACCTAGCTTATGAAGAAATAAAAGAAGTATTGTCCAAAAGGTCTCAAGTATAAACTTTGTACCTCTGGCAAAGTTTATAGAAGATGCTTTATTATGGTATCTTGTGGGAATTGCAATTTCTCCTGCCCTAAAACCAAAATTTAAAGCTGAAATAGCTATTTGCTGATCAAAAACAAAGTCATCGGAGAACCTCTGAAATGGAACAGTTCTCAATAGCTTTGGGGAATAAGCTCTAAACCCTGAGAAATGTTCAGTAAAATTTACTCCAATTAAAACATTTTCCAATAAACAAACAATTCTATTTATATAATATTTTAAAGGAGGCATTCCTCCTTTAAGAGCAGACCTTTTTGTCTGGATTCTGCTCCCAAACATAAAATCGTATCTCTTTTGCAATATAGGCCTAATTAACTCATCAATCAATGATGCATCATATTGGTAATCAGGATGAAGCATTATCACAACATCAGGTTTTTTCTTTAAAACCTCCCAATAACAAGTCTTCTGGTTTCCTCCATACCCCAAATTATGAGGATGTGTAAAAACCTTAATCCCCAACTTTTTTGCAACTGCAATAGTCTTATCCTTTGAGCCATCATCTACTAAAATTATATTCTTTCTGTATTTTTTGGGAATTTCATTAAATGTTTCCACTAAAGTCCTTGCAGCATTAAAGGCAGGCATTACGATCCAGACCTTAGGTTTCATCATTAAAGTTTTATCGCATAAAAAGCCTCTTTACCATCATAAAAATAAAATGTTTTAATAATCTCTGCCCTATTTTTGATATCCTCAGGTAAACTCCAGGAACTGGCAATAAGTAATGTATCTTTTAAGTCTTTATCTACTAAAAAGTCAACTTTTCTTATTGAGAATTTATCAAATTTTGTCTCTCTGATCCCTTCACCATCTTTAAATTCCTCTTGCATCCTTAAAGGAGGATAATTTCCATACAATCCAAGATAGTAATGGGTTCCAGTTGCTATTACAGGTTGGGACTGACCAAATTGCGGATCAATAATAATTTGATTAAAATCATTATATCTACTCCATGAATATAGTGCTACTTCTTTAAAAGGATATTGGATAAATTGAGATTTTTCATAAGGATAATTAACTGTATACATATGGATAAAGTAAATGATATTTAATAAAAATAGGGTTGATAACGACAAATAAATAACAAATTTATAGGTTTTTTTCCATTTGTGGATATATTCAATTACCCAATATAATCCAACTGCTGAGATTATATTTAACATAGTAAATACCATTACACTCCTATGAGGACTGTGCAACTCAAAAGTTAAACCGCTCGGTACCATTCCCAATAAAATCCAAAGAAATATAAAACCTTTAAAGTTAGAAAAATTAGGATTTCTAACAAGATATAATAATCCCAAAATAAATAAAGGGAGTTGAATTAAATAAAGAGGGCCTATCCCAAAAAAACCCTGGTTTGTAAAATCCAATCCGTTAACAAACAAAAAGCTAAAATCAAAATGTCCTAAGTATCTGTTGAACGCATACTGTATTGTAATAAACTCTTTATAAAACCAATTATTAGCTGTGCCCTCCAGTAATCTTCCTAAAATTGTATCTTGCGAAATAAAAACAGCTTGAGTTCTATTACTTGCTTCAGGATTTGTAAATATCAAATATACAAGGGGTAGGATAACTAAAATACCTATAATCAGCGATAAAAATAGTGACTTTCTTTCAATTTTGTCAAAATATTTTTTATAATGAAAATAAAACACTAAAAGAACCAGTGGAATAATAAAAACATGGGAAAAATAAGTATACAAAGCTATTCCAAAAAAAATTGCTGATAAAATTAAATACACTCTTGGTTTTGATCTCTCAAGAAAATAAATCAGTAGACTAAATCCAATTATCATAAAAAATATCCCCGCACCACTCTCAAATCCTTTCCTAGAATAAAATATCTCAAAAGGGACTATAGCAGTAAAAAATGAGGCGATAATTCCTACCATCCTATTCTTAAAAAGTAAGTTTGTAAAAACAAACATGGCAGGGATTATTAATATTCCAAATAAAATTGCTGGAATTTTAATAGTTAGATCCCGCCAGCCTAAAAATTTATAAACAACTGCCGTTGAATATGTGTAAAAAGGTGGTTTATAATCATTAACTGACTTAAAAATAAAAGGGTAGGAATTTCCATAGATATCTTTACCAGTTTCCGCTATAGAAATAGCATCATAAAGCTGTGTTACCTCATCATGGTTTAATTGAATCGGAAAACTTTCTAAACCATAAAGTCTTAAAAAAGCTCCTAATATAGTAATTATTAATACAATGATTAAACTTTTTGTTCTAAACATAAATTCTTATAATAAAATACAACCTCTTTATCTCTACTATCTTTAAATATTTTTATAGGTGGTTCTTTTATTCTTTCTCTCATATTTAGATAATCTCTTTCGCTTAAAAATAAGTCATCAACGAAATTTAAACCGCACTCATTGATTCTGACTTTAGAGTTTATGAAGATCAAGTTTTTAATGTTTGTATTGACCTTATAGGGAAAAATTATGTCTTGGAACCCGTTATTAGGTTTAAAATTTGAATACCAAGCATAGTAGTTTGGAAAATCATTACTTACATCATCAGATACTGCTATAGACTTATCTCCTAATGTATCCATGTATTTAATAATATTGATTACCCATAATGGCCTAACTTCATTAATATTCTTATTTTGAAAATCTAAAAATATATATAGCAGCAGGGCTTCTAAGATTATCAAAATCAGACAAGCATATAAAAAATATTTTCTAAAGTTGATTAGACCATAAGCTGCAATGAAAGCCAAAATCGGTGTTAATAAAATAAACAAATTCAAACTTAAACCTGGATATACAAATAGTGCAGGAAAAGTTATAGATAACATTAATATTCCTGCAAAACTAATATGCTTAACTTTATATCTTATCAGTAAAAAGATCCCGAGGAAAAAAGGGATTATTGTGACTTTAGGGAGTAACCCTCCAAGAACAAAAGAATAGATACTTTTAGTATCAAACCACCCAAAAAAGGAACTTAATGAAAATTGGCTAAGGTAATATACTAAGCCAATAAATAAAATATGTAGTTTGTTAAACAGAAGCCGGTCTACAAAGAATGGCCAGCCCTCATTAATTCCCTGTCCTCTTAATCTATTTATGCTGGAAGTTAATGATTGTTCTGCAAAAATTGAGAAATTATTCTCAATAAATGATCTTTGGGTTTGAGGGATCAAAAGAAAAGTAGAAACTGCAATAATCACAAAAACTAAAGAAAGTATTACTGTAAACATTTTTTGCCTGGTTCCAATTTTATTATTAGCAATAAAAATTGTTAGTGTTATAAACGGAACCATAATAAACCATGCTGCTTTTGACGTTAAAGCAAGCAGGATCAAAACCGCACTTACTAAAACTAAATTTATTTTGTTTTTTGTAAGTAGATAAAAAATCAGTAGCAGCAAAAAAATTAACACTATAGACTCGTTTGGAATTTTAGAAATATAGATAAGCGCAGGTGAGCAAGCTGCAATAAAGGTAGAAATCAGATTAAATTTTTCATCTTTTAAAAATTTTTTAGAATTTATATAGACTAAATAAATAAGTAGAGTTCCAATTATTATAAATGGAATCCTAACTCCCAAATCATTCTTTCCAAATAGTTTAACCCCTAAAGCGGTAATATAACTTACTAAAGGTAACTGGTAATCTGTGGAGGAATTAAAAAGTACGGGGTAATCCCTACCCAATTCATCCTTACCCTCAGATGATAAAACATATCCCCTAAAACTTATTCTGGCTTCCTCAGAAGAAAAAGCTGGAAATGATATGTATGCAACCCTTAGTAGAAAACCAATGAGTATAATTAGCAAAAGAGCTTTTTTATTCCAGTTTATTTTTTCTTTGGCCTTAACCATAAAATCAAATATAACAGGTAGTAATAAAAAAGCCCATGGTAAATTTTTGATGAGTCATTTAATAGTTGCAAGCTATCAGATTTATCCTCAACTGTCCCCCCAACTTCATGATAGATCTTAACAGAAGGTAAGTAATAATTCTTCAATCCTAATTTTTTGATTTTTCTGCAAAGATCTAAATCTTCAAAATACATAAAATATCTCTCATCAAATCCTCCAACGTTAATAAATATAGATTTTTTAATCAGCATTGCAGCTCCATAAACACACTCTACTTCAGCCGCATCTTCACCTTGTGGGACATATTGCGAATAGTTATCTCTAACTCCAAAGTAAAATTCTTTTATAGCATTTCCAATAGTTGGAAAATGTGTAACCGACTTTTGTACATTACCGGTGGGTTCTATTAATTGAGGAGCAATAATTCCAAAATCTTTATCTTTAGCAAACTTCAAAAGGTCATTTAAAGAATTTTTTGTTAATTTAGTATCCGGGTTAAGTAAAAACAGATATTCCCCTTTTGAATTTTTTACTCCTAAATTTACTCCTTTTCCAAACCCAACATTTTCCGATTCGATCAATTTAACCATCCCAAAATCCTTTACAATCTTTTTGGTATCATCTTTAGATCCGTTATCCACAACGATAACCTCACTATTTTCAGATAGATTATCCATCAAACTATTAAGACATTTTTTTATATGTTTGGAGCTGTTATAAGTAACAATGATTACAGAAAGTTTCATAGAAGACCTAAAATTTCATTTTGAAATTTTTCTTTACTAAAATTTCTTGATCTATTTATAGCTCCTTTGGAAAGTTTCTCTAATAACTTATTATCATTAATTAATTTTAAAGTCAGCTCTTTAAGTTCTTTAGTATCATTCCATAAAAATCCGCTCTCCCAATGTTTGACTATCTCTTTCTGCCCACCCTTGTTTATAACCACTGGAACACAACCTGCTGACATCGCTTCAACAGTAGTTATTCCAAAATGTTCAAGTTTTGTTGGGTTATCTTCACCATATCCTAATGCATGCCAATATATTGAAGCATCTCCATAAAGTTTGATAAGCTCAGAAAAGTTTAGATTGGGCATAAGGTAAATTTTGTATCCTTCAGAAAGTTTTTTTAAATGTTCAATGTACTCTTTGTCACCTTCAGAAGCAGAACCTGCTAGATACAAACTCCAATCATCGAGACTTTTTCCATCTACTAATTTTTTAAATTCACTAATAAGCAATTCATGTTTTTTATTCGAAGAAGAGCTTTGCTCATCTTTTAAGTATCCAAAAAACCTTCCCACAGATAAAATAATCTTTTCTTTTTTAAATGGTTTAATATTCTTTACATCTACCGGTGGATAAATTACTTTACTTCTTAGCTTCCAGTATTTCTCTGCATTTTCTTTTGTAAAATTCGAATTGTAAACAATAAGATCCCAGCTTCTTAATTTAACTTTATTCCAAATATTATTAATTTTTGGATTGATAAGCGGAGATTGGATATGAATAATACTTTTTTTGGCAGTCGAATAGAAAATACTTCCATCAGTTAAGTAAATAAGTAGGTCATATTTTTTTAAAAAGATATTTCTTTTAATAAGATTTGACCCTTTTCCCAAGGGGGCTTTAACTAATCTTACCTTTGATAAATCTAAATTAAACCTGTCCTGGCTTACTTTTATAATTTTTTTTGGATTCATATCTTCCAAATGCTGATCTAATAATATATCTACATCTCCTTTTTTCGAAAGAATTTCCGCAATAGCTAACATGTATCTCTCACCTCCACCAAATGTATCTAAATAAGGTGTATACAAACCAATTTTCATTTAATATGTAAATCCTAACATTGATTCAGTTAAATTTGAATTTTGACCGCTGCAGCTTTTAGCAATATGCTCCTTTGAATAATCTTTATCTGGGGGTATTACCCCAAATGCTCCAGATATATATCTGACAGAATCTGTTGATAATCCTGGCGGGATAACAATTGTATAGTTAGGGCTTTCACTTTTTGGCTCATTAACATGAAGATTGTTTAAGAAAAACAAATACCTAAACCCTACATTATCGCCAGGGTTAGTAATATATGAAACTGAGATACAAGGATAACCCCTGCTGATTGAATCATTTTTAATGTAATTAACAACATTTTTTCTCTCCAAATATCCTTTGCTGTCATAATCAGTTTTTTCTGAGAAAAACGAATACGTCCTAAAAGTCATGGTAATAAATATAACTAATAAAGCAAAACTGCCAAACTTTAAATTTTTGTAAATATAAGAAAGTGTTAAAATAAATATACTTAAAAAAATTACATTAATATTATCAAAATAATACTCAGAAATCGCTTTAGCTAAAATCGAAAATGTTAAAAACATAACCACAATCCATGAATAGAAAATAGTTAAAATCCTTAAATTAATAACCTTTCTTTTTACCAAAACATATCCCAGTACTAAAATACCTAAAAAAAGTGTGTATTTTGCGAATCCTTCATATCTCAAGGGATAAAAAAATAGTGATGTCAAATTTCCTGAAACCTTAAGAAAAATTAAATAGAGCTTATTTAGGAAACCTAATTCATATTGTTTTTCTGAAACTGTTATAAATCCTAGTATAGTTTTAACCTGAGAAAAACCATGTCTCAACTCAAATAGCCAAAAAGGGACAGAAGTTATAAAAAAAGATAAAATACCAAAAAATATTTGCTTTTTATCTGGTAATTTTTTTGACAAATATGCAGCAATTAAAACCAAAGTAAACAATGGGGCTAAAGAAAAATTTATATGCCAAACAAGTCCTGCCAATACTCCAAGTAGTATTAAAAAATTATAGTTCCCCTTAAGAATCATCATCACCCCATAAAAGAACCAAATTACCCAAAGATTTGTTGTAATTGTAGGAACAACCCACCTATCGTAAGAAACATTAAAAGTTAAAACTGCCTGGACAAATGCAGCAATTAATCCTGTGGTTCTATCAAAAACTTTGTTAAAAACATAGTAATAACTTACTATTGTTAATGCTCCAATTATTAATGCTAAATAAACACCTCCAATAGCCTCCCATCCACTCAAAAAATAGAAAGGGATAAGCGCATAATAATAAAGTGGCCCTATAAAAACACCTGGAGCACTTGTTTCCTGTCCAATAAGCCTTATATGTTTATCAAATACAATATCCTTGACAATCCATGCGCTTAAATCCCCATCATGTGCAAAAATAAATGTCTCTTTAAAATTAATATTCCTTAAAAAAATACCAAGAATGACTATTAATAGTAGGACTATCCACCAGCGCTTAAATATCTTTAAATTCATTCTCCTTTAGTCTCCTATCAATGTCTTTATAAATATCATCAAAGCCTTTCTGTTGCATTTGCCAAAGTCTTATGTAAGTTATTAACAAACTGAAAACCTGCACTAAACTATCCATAACACCAACTGTCCCATTAAAAAACCCACCTCGTTTAAAACCTTGATTAAAAAGTTCTGTAATTAAAATTCTCAAAAATCTCCAACCAGTCATTTTAGGATGTCCCGCATCCATTCTTAATCTCGCATCTATCTTTGACCACGCTAAACTTTTTATTGTTATTTGATCTATATCTCTATGTGTTAAATGAAGTAAAGAATTTTTTGTATAACCCAAATCTCCCTCAAATTTCGGGTATTCATGGACTTTTCCTTTAAAACCTTTAAAATCCCTTTTTCTTAAAAGCTTTATTACCCAATCTTTTTTATATAATCCATAATTTACTTCTTTACCAAAAATAATATTTCTTCTTGAAATTGCATAGGCTGATACTCCATTATCCCTATTTACCAACGCTTCTATTTCTTCTCGCAGCGGCAATAATACTCTTTCATCGCTATCTATATATAAAACCCACTCCCCTGAAGCTTTTTCCATACCCAAATTTCTCCTTTGGGAAAAGTCATCATTTTTTGTATGAATTATCTTCGAAGTATAATTTTTAGCTATATCTAAAGTCTTATCTGTTGACCCACTGTCTACAATAATTATTTCATCAACCCATTTAACTGATTCCAAACAATTCCTAATAAAATCTTCTTCATTTTTTGTTAAAACAACTGCAGAAATCATTTTATAAAACTCCCTTTTCCAAATTTGCTCAATAAAAAGTCAAACAAAGCTTGTCTTCTAACTGAGTTAGAAAAATTTTTCAAAGCTTCTCTAAAAAGAGCAAACCTAGTCCTGAATGGTAAAAACTTGGAGGCTAAAAGCATTCTGTTTCTGGTTATAAAATAGTCCTGCAATGATGACCCCAAACCTGTGGATGAAGCATTAGAATGATAAACAATCGCTTTTGAAATATACATAATTTTAAAACCAGCTTTCTTTGCACTTAGACAAAAATCACTATCTTCATAGTACAAAAAATATCTCTGATCAAACAGGCCAATCTTATCAAAAACCTCTTTCCTGACCATTATAGCTGCTCCTGTAGCAAAATCTGTATCTATTGACTCTTCAAATTGGCCTTCATCTTTTTGATCAACACCTCTATGGGAACCTAAAACATTTTTTTCATCAAAAATCCCTCCTGCGTACCAAATTGTTTTAGTTCCTTTAAAATAAATCTTAGGACTGGCAATATCAGCATTTAATTTATTCATTTGTTCAAATAAAACTTCAATAGTATCCTTCTCTACTTCAGTATCAGGGTTTAAGATAAATACCATTTCAGCGCCATCCTTTAAAGCCATTTTAATACCCACATTATTCCCTCCTGAGTATCCCAAGTTATCACCAGTTTGGATAAATTCCACATCTTTTAAATCACTTTCATCTATTCCATCCCTAGAGTTATTATCAACAAGATAAATTTTTAAATTTTTATAAGTAGAAGTTTTTACAGATTTGACACAACTTAATGCTAGTTCTTTTACCTTATAATTTAAAATTACTACAGCTACTTTTTTCTCCAAGGGGTTTCCTCTAACTTAATTTATTTTGAGCTTTTTGTAGGATTCTTTTGACAGGATTTTTGGATAAATTTCCATATTTTAACCAGTAATCAATTTCTTTGCCGGACTCATAAGAAAGTTCCTTAATCACATCATATTTAATATCCTGATCATTAAACCCCTTATTCTCCCAAACTTTTAAATAAACTACTAAAAAAGAAAAAGCCTGCAAAAATGATAGTGAAAGCCCATGAAGTCCATCCTCAAACCCCCTATTTGCAAAATATCTCCCTAAAAATTCACTTAAGGGCTTTTTAATTAAATCTTTCCAGTCAAAATCATACCCCTCCTCCCTTAATTCTCTAGCCTGAATATCAGTATACCTATCCATTCTTTTTATAAATTGGGAAACACTCTCATAATGATGGTGGATTATCGCCCATCTTTCCTCACTTCTAAGCTTAATACCCTGTCCCTCAGTTTTTGGAGACCTGTGGATCTTATTGCTCCAATTTACGCTCCCCTTTTTAAAAAACCTGATATTGTAATCTGGCCACCATTGGGATGCCTTAACCCATTTACCAAAAATAATATTCTTTCTGGGTATTTCAACATAAGTAGTTACACCTTCACCATCAATAATCTCCCTTAACTTTCCTTCCAAACCATCTGGTACTTCTTCATCTGGATCTAAGATTAGTATCCATTCATTTTCAGTTTTTGAAATGGCAAAATTCCTTGCAGGTTCTACAAAATTTACTTTTTTGTAAAGAATTACTTTGGCTCCCAATTTTTTAGCTAAAACAGCAGAATTATCATCTGAGTGCATATCACAAACCAAAATTTCATCAGCCCAAAAAACTGACTTTATTGCTCTCTCCAACACAGCTTCCTCATTAAAAGTATTAATCACAACAGATATTTTGTTATTCATAATTTAGTACCAAAAATTACTCTGAAAATAAAGTATTGTTCTTATATTAAAAATTATTGCAGCTATAAATGCTATTACAATAATAGTCTGTGCAGCTGTTTTAAATCTTTTAGTATCAGCTATTTGATATAAAAACGAAGGCAACACCATCAAAGGAAATGCATATTGAAATATCTTCTTTCCCATATCATTCCACTTTATTTCTCCATTTCCATAAATATAGCTTGAAGCCACAGGAATGCCTAAGAAAAACAAGCTTAATAAAATATTTGGATTTTTAAATATTGCAATTATAAATGCAGCAGAAGCCCAAGACAAAAAAGGATAAAAGGGAATTCTATACCACCCCTTAAGATGTCCTGACATGATCATAAAATAAACAAGGTATGATCCAATAGTTAAAGGCAATAAAAGTTTTGATATTTTTTCACCTTCTTCTTGTTTATCTATCAATGTATATACAATAACTGAAATCCAACCCCATATAATCCATCCGTCAGGATCCATCACTTTTTCTCCTATTCTGAAAACTTCAAATAAATTAATAATATTAGTTGGCTGAAAAAGTTCTCTCCCGCTATAAGTAACTAGTAGATTAATAAAAAGAGGCCAGTTATAAAAATAACCAAAACCTAACCAAATTATTAAAGACAACAGTGCAAATCCAAAAACAACTGATGCTGCTTTATACTGTTTATAAGCAATTGATAGAAGAATTAAAGAGGTTGGGATAAAAATAGCAGTATTCTTCATAAGAAATGCCGATGAGCCAATAATTCCAGCCAAAATCAAAAACCAAATTTTGTTCTTTCTGATGTAAAGAACAAAACATATAAGAGAAGCTAGCGCACAAGTAACAATCATATTTTCAGACAAAGGCATTCTTGAACCCACTACAAAAGTTGGTACAGTAGCATAAATTAATGAGCCAGCTATAGCTTCAAGAGGATTTCTAATAAGCCAGATTAATAAAAAAAGTAAGAAAATATTTAAAGCTGCCAGTTTAATCATTGGCCAGCGCATAGCACCAGCATCAATCTTATCTAAAGAATCCATTCCCTTAGAAAGTGCATAAACCCCAGTTATTAAAGAAAAAAGCGGCGGTTCATCAAACCAGGGTTCTACAATCCTAAACTGACCATTTCTAATTTGTTCTGTGGGGAAGTCTCCATACTCTTCAAACCAGGACCAAGATCTTGGTACACCATATTTAATTAAATTAACCCCGTTAAAAACAGCTTTTAACTCATCCTGTGTATCACCAGATGGAGGAAATTGATAAAATTGTTGAGTTCTTAAGAAATACCCTAAATAGGCTATTAATAATCCAATTATAATAATTAATACATTCCTGAAATGATCTTTGTTTCTAAATTTATCTAAAATATCCACCTTTTAATTATCAATCTAATATCTTTTAATTACAACAGCTGCCGAATTATCCGGAGCATTAATGACTTCAAAATCTTTTATTGTATTTATATCCTCTCCGGGACCTAAATATAAAACTTTGCCGCCCAGAGTCTTAGAAAAACTCTCAATCTCAAAGGGATTAATAAACCCAATATACACATTCTCAATTTTTTTGAAATTAATCCCATTAAGCCCTGATCTTCTTCTATTCTCAGAAATTACAGTTTGGGGATCAGATTTTGCATATACTGGATATCCTATTTCTAAACTGTCAATTTTATCTGATATCAATATATAGTCAAAATTATTTTTATTCATAACTGCATATTCAGAAGCAGCTCTTGCAGAATATGAAAAAAATTTATTATACAAATTTGCTGATATAAAATAATGTCTTTCTGCAAATATAATAAATTCAAAAAGTAAAATAACCAAAACAACTCCTTTTAACCACATTAATTTTCTAACTTTCAAAACTTCCCACAATGAGTAAAATCCAACTCCGGATAAAAGTATCAGTGGTGAAAGCATCAAACTGCTTCTTAAAGCATGAGGTCCTGAAATTAAAGAAGTTGGAATTGGTGCTATCAGTAACCAAAGTATTAAAAATTTTAAAACTCTAAAATTAGTTTTGCTAAGATAAATCACTCCCAAAAACAAAAATATAGCTTCTATTATATAAAGCTCTCCTAACCCCGCTCCATTATGTCTTGGATTACCATCACCCTTCAAGAACAAAAACTCCATAGAAAAGTGCTCTAAGTAATTTGATTTAATCAAATACATAAACTCCAATACCTTATTATGAAAAAGTTCTGAAAAGTTAAAGGGTACATCTGTAAAAGTTCTTTCAATATTCACCTTTTGAGCTACCTGATTTTTAATTTCAGGCTGATTAAATACATTAATCTGCAAAAACCTTGTTTCTGCATTAGAAAAAAGAGCCTGGGTTAGAATTAATCCAAAAGAAAACAAAATCAAAACTCCTGCACTTAATGTATATTTAAACCGCTCTTTGGTAACCCAAACCCTGTTTAAACCAACAAACCACAAAAGAACTAATATAAGTATCGGCACAGTCATCTTATATGTGGAATAAGTATGAATTCCTATTCCAAAGCTTAATGCAGATAAGACAAGCAGGATAGGCTTCTCCTTAGCTTTTATAAATAAATAGGCTCCTAATGTTGTTAAAAATAGCGCAAAATGTGTTTCAAAGCCAATTCTTGATAAATGAATATCCCAGGGAGAAAGAGCGGCTAATCCTGCAGCAAACAAACCTGCTTTCTCATTTACAAACTTTCTTCCAATCAAGTAAATTAATAAAACAATTCCTACTCCTGAAATAACAGACAATAACCTTATACCTATCTCTGTTGGACCAAATATAGCTATAAAGGGTATCGAGAAATATACATATGCAGGAGGATGTCCTCCTGCCATTTTAAAAGTAAAAGGCAAATATGCTCCTGTCTGATCAAATCCTGTTTTTAAAATTGAATAACCATCATAAGCCAGGGTCAATTCATCCCCATACATAGGATATTGTGAAATATTTACAAATCTTAAAAATAGCGCCAGAAAAAGAATTAATACTAAAACAAGCTTCGGAAATTTAAACCGCATCCTTTACAGTGTAGATGATTATCTCAGCATTTTCAAAAGATTTTATTAACCCATTTTTCTCAAAATCAAATGGTTTTTCTAACTCTTTTTTGGGCAAGTATACAAATTTAATATTATATTTGGCTAAAAATGCCCTGTTAGTTAAATAATCTTCTCCTTCAAAAAATTCTTTAGCTTTCTCCCTTCTTTCTTCAACAGGATAATCCTGAATTAATACCTGCTCTTCAGAAGAAAGATAAGTCCTTCTCTCAGTTAAAGCAGAGATATAACCTGTTGAATACCAGGTATAAATAGGCTTTGGTTGGAACCTAACCTTATCCTGAAGGTATTTATTATAAGGAAGGTTTAATATAACATCATCCGGCCCAGAAACAGCTTTAAGGTGATTTAATGCCTCAAGTTCAGCATTGCTAATGATGGCAAGCGGATTGCTATTAGGACCATAAAACTCATTAATATTCCCTAAAACTGTAGGAACAGAAAACACTCCAATAATTAAAAATACTAGTACTTTAAAAACCTTTAGTTTAATTAGGTTTAAAATTTTATAAGTTGATATTGCTGCAAAAAATCCAAATATTAGGAGGTAGTATTGCATGAATTGAATATTGTTATAAATTATTCCTTTTTGGACAAAAAGGAGAGGAATTATAAGTCCGGTCATCATTGAAACAAAAAGACTTATTTCAAATAAATTAAAAATTGTAGTTTTGAAATTTAAAATATATCTTCTAAAAATCTCAGTAAATCCCAAAACTCTCATACCCATATTCCCAAGTAGGAATATTAAAAATGCTGTTGTCTCAAACTGTAAAACCCTCAAAGTGCCCCTTATACCGCCAAGTTCCATATAAAATTGACGCTTATTTTCCAAGTCAATCCAATCCAGCCTATTTCCTGCAACAACCATAGTCCTAATAAACCACCATGGCAAAAACATCAAAAATCCCTCTGCTCCTCTAGTCATTGATTTTAAAATTAAATAATTTGAAATAGTAAGAAAAGCTGTTAATAAAACAATTGTAAATTTCTTATTAACTATCAGATCAATAATTGAGGCTACTCCCAAACCAGCCAGCATGACTACCCCTCCTGAAACTTTAAAACTTGCCAGTATCGAACCTATTAAAAATGCAGTAATAAACCAAAATTTATTTCTATGTTTTGTTAAAAACAAATATGCTAAGAAAAATGCAGGAAGCAGGGCCCAGGATGAAGCGTGAGGTGGGTTGCCCAAAATTGTATTTCCCTGTGCTGCCCAAAAAACAGTCTCTCCTCCTAAAATATTCCCATCTCTTAGATATGTAACAATATATCCAAAACTTCCGCAAAAGAAAGTAAAAAATAGCGCTAAATATGCAATTTGCGGGATACCTTGCCATCTTTTTACCAGAGCATAAACACCCATACCAATCATAAAAGATAAAAGTACAGGAAAAAATCTGAAATAAAGATCAAATACATTAAAAAATGAATAGATCCTGCCATACTCACCCATAACAACATCTATTAAATAATGGTAGTTATAAAGTTCCTCACCTGAAAAAACAGGATTCATTAAAGGCAGGCCTCTTTTCACTTCATTTTCTAAAACAATATGCCAAACACCATCATGTCCCTGACTGCTCCAAAAAAGCATTCCATCCTGATACTTAAATCCACTTGGAAAATTGATAATTCCTTGAATAAAAATTGCCAGCAGTAAAAGTATAGTCAAAATTCTATCCCTCCCAAGGATTTTAAAAGGGCTGAATACTTCCCATTTGTACTTGTATGCTGCAAATCCTGCTGATACTAACAGGAGTGGCAACATTAAAACTCTAAGGTTTAAAAATGCCAGAAAGAATGCAGTTAAAACAAAAAGTACAAACCCTAAACAAAAAGAGAGAGAAATAATTTCTTGGCCTTCTAATTTTTGAGGTGATTTTTTAATTATTAAAAAACCCGGAATATAATAAGTCATCAGAGCAAGAACTATAAAAATAAAATAAAGCAGAATATATTGTGAAATTAAATTCCAAATTTCCATTAGTTAAATAAATATAACACTACTTCTTCATTCTCAAAAATTTTAGTTATTCCAAACTTATTTTCAGGTAAATAAAAATTATAAACTTTAGGTAAGTATATATATTTAATCTTATTATCTTTTAAAAACCTTATTATTTTTTCTCCATTTGATTGATCATTTAGTGAATTAGTTGCCTGAATAAAATCCTTAGTTGCTATAAGTCTTCTTTTGTACTCAGTTTGCAGGATATCCTGCTGAATCTCATCTTCTATAAAGGTTGATTTATTTGAGTATGCTGAAACATAACTGGTTGTTTCATAAGCCAAAAGCGGGAGTGGTTGTGCAATCTTATTCTTTAAACCCTTATCATAAGGATAAGTCAAAACAACCCCTTCTTCCTGATTCTTCAAAAAGTCTAATACATCTAACTCTTTTTGGCTTATATATGTATGGGGTGATGGATACAAATATCCTTTTGCAGTTACTACTGCGTTAATTGGTGCAACAATAAGTAATATCGCTAAAATTACAGATCCTAAAGCTTTTGGCAGCTTATTGTAAATCCATGCCAAGGTTCCACCTGTAAAAAGAGCAGAGAAAAACAACAAATAATACATAAACTGGACAGTATTCCAGGCAGTTCCCCTTTGTACAAAAAGAAGTGGAATTAATATTGCCAAAAAACTAAAGATTGCCAGGCCCAAATGAAGAAAATCCTTTTTGTAAACATTAAATAATCCAAAAATTCCAAAAATCCTAACCCCTAAATTCCCTCCAATAAAAATAATTAATGCTATCACTTCTGCAGCAATAAACTTAAACCAATTTCCACTTTGATATCCAGCATCCCTGGCCATTGCCAGCCTGACCCATCCCACCCTATCCTGAAAATCAAGCATAGAATTTACAAGCCAGAATGGATAAAACTCAAATACGCCAGCTGTTTGAAATAAGTTAAAAGATTGATAATTTGGTAAAAGCAGTCCTAATGCAACAAACCCCCCAGCAATGCTTATAAATAAAATATTAAAATCTCTCTTAGCAAACAATCTTATTAAACCTACAATAAACAGGGTTCCTAAAACTAAAATAGCTCCATAAGCTTTGAATTGCAAAAGGCTTCCGGTTATTAACAGAATTACAACTGCTAATATCCAGTTTTTATTTTTTACAAAGATATCTAAAAGGACAAAAACTAAGATTACTAAAATTAGAGAGACGGCAAATGGAGGATTTAAATTAAAAGATATTGGCTGATTAGCCCAAAATGCAGACTCTCCTCCAAAATGTTTCTCCCTAATATATTCAACAATCCAGCCAAAACTGCCTGAAAAATAGACTAGATAAATCCCCAGTAATACAGCAAGTTTTGAATTAAAAAGCCTTTTTGAAAGTATAAAAGCTCCAAATCCTAAAAGCACAGAGATTAGTACCGGATAAAATCTAAAGAGCAAATCAGAAGTAGTAGTGAAACTAAATTTTGAAGTCACATTAACTAAAAGATCATAAAAGTAATGGTAATTTCTTAAAGTTTCACCTGAAAGTATTGGGTTTTGTGGAGGAAAGTTTTCTAATTTATTCATCAAAGATAAATGCCATACCCCATCATGAGCATTTGGTCCCCAAAAGCCCACCCCAAAACTATAATTTATGCCGGATTTATATACAGGCAAAAGCTGGAATATAACTCCTGAAAAGATTAAGAGAATAACAAATAGCTCAAATCTGGTTAGCCTGGAAATTTTAAAATCCACCCAGTCTTTGCAAAACCAAAACAAAACTAAGAAAGTTAAGGCATAAATATACACAAACCAATCAAGTCCCAAAAGCCCGGATAAATAACTAATTAATGTTAATGAAACAATACCAATACCAAATGAAATAAACCACAAAGTTACCTGTGGCAATTTTTCACTAACAATTTTTTTGGTAATTACATAACCTGGTATTTTAATTGCAATTGTTATAAATAATAGAAACTTTATAAATCCAAACAATAACCCGGCAAAGATTGATCCATCTATTATTGCTATTAATTGGTTTCCAGATTTTTTCTCTTCTGGTTTGTTAAAAGTTGAATTAAGAATTGCTACATCTATTGAAGATATTTTTCCATCTATAGAAATATCTCTTGGCAAAAATTCTATGGTCCGTTTATTATTTGCCTCATTTGTATAAATGACTACATATTTTTCACCAGACCTTTCGACTTTTAAACCCTTAATCTTACCTTCATCTATCACCCACCTATGTCCAAACGTTACATAATCCAATACCCTTGTAGCACTTGTTGCAAAGTTTAAACTCTCACAGGCTTCCTTTAAACACAACTCTTCATCTCCTTCAATATACTGCCTGATATCTTTAAATGAGTTGCCATCATCATTTATGTAAAATGCAGCCCGGTAATAAGGATTCATAAACCAAATTGCTTTTTTATCCGTCCCGAGTGGATCTTCAGCGATTATTAAATGTTCAGGTGAAAGTTTAGGAAAATTTGTTTTATAAAAATTAGCAAATCCAGATAATGTAACTATAGATAATCTTCCCTGTTTCTGCTTATCTACTAAAAGCTTGACTTCTTTTTCATACTCGCCTTTATACTTATCCCAATCATACGAGTTCTCAAGTCCTACTATTAATTGGCCAAACTGGTTAAATTTTTGATTTGTATATAAATCAACAAGTTTAGAAAAATAGTTTATCCCTAAATTATGAAAATCAATATAATCATTTGCCTGGACAGAATAAGTTGATTCTTCAACTCCCTTACCGTATCCATTAACAGGATCTCTAGGCGCCCACTGGGTTATCACAACAGGAATTTTATTTTCTTCACTCTGGGCAGGGTTAATAACTCTATCCTTATCGGGATAGTAAGGGGTAGAAAAATACTGTCCCCAAATTTGATAATTATCAGTTGAATATTGATCTGCCACAATCATTGCATTGGTAATACCATACTTTTTCTGCATATACTCTAGGGAATACCCATCTATCCACCATGCTCCAACTGATTTTGGATAATAACCAAAGGTATTTCTAAAACTCTCAAAAGCTTTATCAATTAGTTTATTTCGATCATCCTGAGAATATCCGGTCAAAAAAATACTTCCAGGAAAATGCCATGATTGTGTCTTATGATATTTAACCCCTGACTGATTAGTCCATGAATCTGTAACTTCTAAAAATAACCCTACCTCGTGATTAGAAGGAGCGGTTTTTAAAACATTTATTACTTCAGGTATACTCAGTGCATCAAACCTGACTAACCAGGTTGCAGCTGCACTATTTCTTTTCAATACTTCCATCTGCCCTATAACAGGCTCAACAATTTGCTTACCTTCAAAAAAATCTCTTCCCCTAATCGGGTTAACAATTGATACAAAATTATTAGACGCTGCAAGGGTTGTTTGTCCACAGCCAAAAAACAAAGTAAAGAAAAAAAGTGATATTAAAAATATAGATAAAATCCACTTCATTTTAACCTCTTATAGTCTTTAAATCTTTTAATACCCTATCCCACCCAAAAAGCAAAATTATTAATACATAAACAAATCCCCCAAGAGTTATTACAAACCCCAATGATAACCAATCCCTAACAAAGTAAGTTGAAAGAAAGTAAACAAGTATTCCCATTCCTGCTGAAGCAATTGTAGGTAAAATGACTGCATCTAAAATTTTAACTGTAAGAATTCTTTTTAATATAATCACAGTGATTATAGATGAAAATGAAATTATAAAGGCTGCCACCGATACCCCCAAAAACCCCATTTGAAAAACCAAAATTGGAGTTAAAATCCAGGTTGCTATAGTCCAAAAAACCATAAGTTTAAGTGTTATTTTAATTTTCCCAATTGCATTCAAAGTATTTGTGAAAGTGGTAGAGATTACCGCCCAATAAGCAGATACAGCAAATAGGTAAAAACTAGGGACTGCGCTTTGCCACTTTTCAGATACAACATAAGTAACCATTGATGGAAGGATTGCACCTAAACCAAATAATGCAGGATATACAGTTATTGCTGTTGCAAATAAAGACTTTTCAACTGCTCTGGAAAGGGCTGTCCTGTCATGCTGCAATCTGGAAAAAGCAGGAAAAGTAATTCTTATAACAACCTGCATGATATCCAAAGGTAAATAAGCCAGGGCTTGTGACCATGTTATGTATCCAATTCCTAAAGGTCCTACCATCCTGGCTATAACTAAAGGGACTAGCCTATCCTTAATTAAGGCTAGTATGTTATTTAATTGGAATGGAATTCCAAAGGATAAAAGTTCCTTCGCACTTTTTTTATCAATGCCTATCCCTATCTTTACCGGTGCAATTAAATATATAAGGATTACCCCTACAATTCCTTTAGCTAAAGCTGCGCTGGAAAATGCCCAAATACCAAAACCTTGAAAACTTAAATAAATTAAAAGTCCGTTATAAATTAAAGTCTCAACTACCTCAACTGTAACTAGAGGACCAAACCTAATTTCTCTTTCTAAAATAACTGAAGGTAATACTTTTAAAGATGTCAGGAAAAAAGAAAGGCCTAATATTCTTATAAGCCAAACTCCATCCTCATTTAGGTTATAAAAATCACCAAAATAAGGGGCACCAATAATCATTACTAGACTCAGCCCCAAAGCAATCAGCTGCTGTATAGTAAAAGTAGTCCTAATATCCTCTTTAGATACACCTTCTTTTTTCTGAATTAATGATGCTGCGAGTCCAATATCAGAAAAGAAGGCAAAAAATGTAATTATTGCTGTTGCAATATTAAAAATGCCCAGAGTCTCAACTGGTAATATTTTTGCCAGGATTATATTTATAGATACAAAACCGAATGCACGCAGCGCCACTTGTCTGGCTGTTAAACTTATAAAGGAGCTCAATACTCTTTTTTTTATCTCAGTCACTGAGAGAGAAGAAGATGCCATACTTAAATATTAACAGAATTAACGCCTAAGCGCCCTAACATAGTAACTCATCCATCTTTTAGTCTTTTTATTGATAAAAAGAAAAAGTATCACATATAAAAGGATTCCAAATCCAGTTAAAGTATTTCCTAGTGTTCTTATACTCGTATCAAAAAGTTTTGCCTGTACATTATGCTCTCCGACTCCTAAAATTATAGTCATTAAACCTAAAGTATTATCATAATCAATTTTTACTTCCCCACCATTATCAAAAATTCTCCAATTAGGAAAATAGTATTGTGAAAGCCTTAAAATTGTGTGAGTTTTAGTGTCTGCTTTAAATGAAATTTCATTTGTTTTCTCTTTAAAATTAGTAATTGTCGTTTCGCCCGTCAAAATTTTATATCTCTCTGTTGCCAACTCTGCAGGTGGTTCTTTTGCAGATTTTGGCAGGTAGTCAAAAATAGACCTTTTAATTTGCTTATCCCAAGCCTGACCAGTTAAAAGATCTTTTTCATCTACATTCAATAACTTTTCCGGCCTAAAATATAAAAAATTTGCAGCCACAACTAAAACTAAAGAACTAATCCAAATTGCTCTTTTATATTTCTCTTTAGTAATTAAAAGGACAGCAGGCGATACAAGTGATATAAAAAATATTATCAAAAGTAAAAATCTCCAGGGGAACTGCAAATACTTTAAAGGTTCAATTAAATCCCAGATGAATTGGGAACGGGGATGAATCATAAATACTGAAAATAATATTGACGCAGATGAAAAAATTATTAGAATTTCTAACCTTTTATCTTTTTTCCAAATTGTAACTAAAGTTATAAGCGACAATATCCAAAATAAAACATGGACAATCCCAATTTGAAGCGATAAACCATCCTTTTCTCCACCTGGAACTTCCCTTACAGATGCTCCCCAGCCCCAGCTCCTGTCCAAAAATAATTTTCTTAACCCTTTAAAATGTTCTGTATATGAAAAATAACCTGAGATAGTCGTTTCAACATGTACTAAATCTTTCTCAAATGTTACTGGTAGAAAATAAAATGCAGAAATTAGAAATGCAAGAAAAAATCCAAAACAAGAATATTTTAATAAATTAAAACTCCTATTTTTTATATAAAATATTAGTAGAAGTACCAATACTAAAGGAATAAATATCATTGCAGAAAGATTATGCGAAAGCATTAAAAAAGCGACAAGAAGCCCAAAAACCATGCTATTTAATAGATTTGCTTTTTCAACTATTCTAAAAAATGACCAGAGAATAGCAGGAAAAAACAAAAGTCCCCAAAGTTCACCCATTGCTCCCCGTACATACATATCCACCGCGTGGTAAGGTGCATAGCTATAAAAAATTCCAGCCAAACTTCCACCCATCTTCCCCCAAAATTTCTGTGCCAATAAATACATAAACACATAAGCTCCTATAAAAGATGTGGCAAACATAATTTTTACAGATAGCAAAAGGCTCCCAGTTAGCTTGTAAAAAATCTCACCATAGTAATAGGGCAGAGGTGCATAGTAATTAAACAAGGGATAACCATACTCACCACCCAAATCAGGAACCCACCTACAAGGGAGCTGCAAATCATCAAAACACTTATTCATCTGATGAAGTCTTATGAACTGAACATCATCGTGATGGGTAAAAAAAGGAGCCGCACCAAGCGGCCACAAAAGGCTTACTGTCAATAAAAACCCGATTAAGAAATAAATATTTCTCGTAATCACAAAAAATTCCTTAAGATACTCTCTTTTTTACAAAAACAAATACTAATATAAACAAAGACAAAAGTGAAATTAAATTAGAGACCATTCTTATACCTGTATTATTAAATTGCATTTTGACTTTATTTTCACCCTCGTTTAATGGGACTTTAATAAGTCCGTATTCATCAGGCTCTTCAATATCTATTTTCTTATCATTTACCCTAACTTCCCATCCTGGAAAATATGTAACAGGTGTTTCAACTGCACTTTTACTGGAAGTATTTGCATCAAAAGAGACAAAAGCTGTTTTGTAGTTAAAACTCTTAACATCTCCAGCTCCTTCTATAAAATGAGGCTCCCTCAATTTATCATCCCTTATTTTCTTAACCCAAATAGGTAAGTAATCTTTAGGTAATTTATCATTCTGGGATAAAATATTTTGAGAAATATAATGATCATCAACACTATCTAAATAATAAGAATCCGGATGGAAGTAAGAAACATTTCCTAAAACTACTAGTAGAGTTATTATAAATACCAAACCCTTGCTCAAATTTTCTTTTAAAAAATAGGCAAAGAACCCTCCTAAAAGGGAGATAAAAAATATTGATATTCCTAAAAACCTCCAGGGGAATTGGGTAAATTCCAAAACTTCAAACCATTCCCAAATGAATGCAGATTTATTGTGCATCATAAAAAGAGAGAAGACAAATAAACCAGATAGAACCCCAAACAATATAAATGCATCTTTCCATTTTTTATATTTCAGGTTTTCATTGAAAATTGAAAATTGAAAATTGAAAATTCTTATCTGAAAAAAACTTAAAACCACTAACAATCCTGTTAATCCATACACCAACCAGTGTGTCAAACCAACCTGAAACGACATATCATCCTTAGCTCCCCAAAGTGATGCCCCATAACCCCAAAAAGGAGAAAACCATTGTCTCACCGCTACAAAATGCCCTCTAAAATCAAAGTAACCTGTTGTTAACTCATCAGTTTTTACAAACTGTTTCTCAAAAAAAGCTGGCAGCAAGAATGATGCACCCAACCCAATTCCCCAGACAATTGAGATAAGGTAATATTTAATTAAACTTTTATCTTTTGTTCTAAATATTAGATAAGCCATCCATCCTAAAATAAATGGTGCAGAAATCATTGTCATAACATTATGGGTATAAAAAAGACCTGCTAAACTAGGTGATAAAAAAGCCATGTTTTTTATTGATTTTTTTTCAGATAAATTTAGGGATGTTAAAAATATTAAAGGGAAAAATATTAAAGCCCAGGATTCTGAGAGCGCTCCTCTTACATAAACATCAACTGAATGGTAAGGTGCATAAAGATACATTAGTCCTACGATAAATCCTCCCAAAACACCAAACAACTTTTTGCCCAAAAAAAACATTGCTAAGGTTGAAAGGATAAAACCAATTCCAAATAATATCTTTATTATCACTAAGTAACTTAACCCTGGAAAGAATTTAAGCAGTGCCCCTATGTAATAAGGAAGGGGAGCATAAAAATTATATAAAGGTTCTCCATTTCTAAAATCTTTAACCCATCTCACAGGAAAATGTCCATCATCTAAAGCCACCTTCATTTCATAAATCCTTGCAACATAAATGTAATCCTGGGTGGGAAAATAACCACTCTTAAAAAGAGGCAAAAGTACTGGAACTGTTAAAATTAAAAGTGCAATAATAATAAACAATTCTTTTTTCATTTGAGTGGGAGTAATTTATGAAGCTCCACGGGCTCACGCCCGTGGTTTCTTCTCAACTTCACAGCTAAAGCTGTGTTATTTAAAGCATTCATCCTCGGATTTACATCCGAGGTTTTCTGCTTTAGCTGATAAAAAAGGATACTATCTTGTTCTATGCTTCCCTTAGCTTTGGGAAATTCTTTTATCAATTCTAATCCTTCTTCAGGTTGAAAATACCTAGATTTATTGGCTACAAAATAAGTTGGGTGTTTCTTAGCAGAATCTCTAAGTTCGTCTGATACTTTTGGTCCGCCGGTGACTATAGAGATATTTGGAACCTTATCTAAATAAATATACAGCCCATCCGGCAAAGTTCCAAACGCACCCTCAGTTCCTACAACAATAGGACCCTTTGCTGCTTCACTCTTTAAAAATTGGGCAATTTCCACAAATCCATATCCTGCAGTCCATCCTTCAAAATACCCTGTTCTCTCAGTTTTTGGAAGTGGTGCACTTGCAGGATCTGTTAAAAGCCTAATATCAAAATTTAATGCTTGCGGTAAAAGTATTAATACTAAAACTAAACTTATAATCTCTTTTTTTACAGAAAACCTCTGGGAAAGATACTCCAAATAAAATGCTCCTAAAACTAAAAGAGGTGGGATACTAAAAAGTAAATACCTTGCAGTAAAAGTTTTTAAAACATACATTTGGGCAAATAAAGGTAAAATTGCCCATAGGGAAATTACCCAAACTGTTTTATTTTTTTTAATTGATCCATAAACAATTCCAGCAATTGAAAAGAGTAATATTGGTATTGTAAAAAATTTAGGGAACCAGTCTAAAATATCATGGAAATGGGGAATTAATGGATCAAGAGGATATTCAAAAATTCTTTCAGGAGAATGTACATAATCCTGGTTTCTGGAAGAAAGGTTATTAAATTCGGGCCCAAGCCTTAAGATATTGTAAATTACTAAAGCTATTAAAATTGCTATTATCATTAATCCAAACTGTTTTAATATCCTTTTTACCCTATGGTTTGGTGAAAAATTAAAGTTTAGTAAAGTTGTTGGTAAAATAAGAATGTTAAAAAAGCCCGGAGGTTTTGTCAGCATACCCCCACCCAATAAATACCCAAGAATCATTGCCAAATCAAGCCTGGGGGTTTTAATAAGCTGCAGAGCCAGAATCAAAGACCAAATTGTAAATGCAGCCAGCATTGAGTCAACCAAAGCCATCCTGTCAAAAAACACCATGTATGGGGTTATTGCAACTAAAAATGCACCCCATAACCCAACCTTTAAATTAAAAAACCTCCATCCCAATACAAAAGCTCCCAAAAGTGAGGTAAAACCTGAAAGTACTGACAGAATCCTTCCTGCAAATAATGGATCCTCAAAAATTTTAAACATAGGCATCAATACCCACATATAAAGTGGCGTTTTTCCATCAGATTGAGGCAAAAACCTCAATGTTGGCTCAGATCTCATCACCTGCGCCCACCTTACATATATAGCCTCATCAGCAAATATAGGCTGCAAAGTTAAATTAGGTAACCTCAAACCAAAATATAAAATAATAATCCCTAAAAGGATTAGGATGGAGTAACGGAAATCAGTCAAAACCTTCACATTAAAGATTATAACAGTAATAAATCTAAAATTGTTTATACTACGTATTTGCCCTGAAGATCATTTAATCTAATCCTCAACATATCATATAAAGCAGCTGCTGCATCTTTTATAACCTGAACTCTCTCAGTATCAACATACTTCCACTCCACTGGCACTTCTTCAATTTCAAAACCAAATTTCTTTGCTAAAAATAAAACCTCAACATCAAACCCTGCATTAACTGCCCCTCCTTTAAAATGCACAACCCCCCATTCATTTTTAATCCTTGGAAATATAGCTTCTATAGATTTTCTATTAAAAGCTTTAAATCCACACTGGGTATCTTTAAAAGGTAATCCTAAAATTATCCCCCGCAGCACTGCAAAACCCCAGGCCGCAAGTTTTCTTATTAAAGGTGCACCTTTCCTTCCAGCCCTTGATCCAATCACAATATCAAAACCCTTATTAAATTCAGGGAGCAATTTTTCAATTTCAGCAATTGGAGTTGCCTGATCCATATCTGTAAAAAGGGCAATTTCACCCCTAGATTCTAAAAGTCCGCTCATAACAGTACTTGCCTTCCCACCATGAGGATTCTCAATTAATCTAAAACCCGCTTTATCTTTAATCTGATCTTTTACTATTTCTCTTGTTTGATCCTTTGATCCGTCATCAACAATTAAAACTTCCCAATCATAGTCTTTACCCTTAAGATATTCATATACCTCATCCAAAACCCCGTGCTTTAAATTTGCTTCCTCATTATAAGATGGGATCACTACAGATAATTTAATATTAGGCATTCTTATATAGTATCATTGCGGTACGCCACTAGGATTATGTACCAATTTATAAATCTTAACTCCCATGTAATTTTCTTCCCATTCAATTTTTGACATACCAAAGCTTGTTATTTCATACTTATCATTATGGGTTGGATCACAAACTGGATCTTCACAAACAACCAAAAGCTGATCCTCTACTTTTTCATAAGTGTAATTTGGCTTATGTCCATAAACTTCTAAATAAAACTGGTAAGCACTATCATAATTTCTGGCAGCAATAAGTGCAAAATTAAAAGGCTTTCCCTCAGCCTTCTCAATTAAAAATTTAGCAATATCCTGGGTGCGCTTAAGTTGGTTTCCTGGGGGATTTTTTAATGGGTTATTTTGCAAATTTACAAGTACTAATACTAAAGTTAGTACCCCCAACCCTCCCAAATATAAATAATCCCACTTATTTTTAAAAAGCTTAATGTTTAATAAACTTCCAAAAATTATAAAAGGCACAGGATTTAAAAACCCTAAATAATGATCATATAAATTTGAGTTATAAAATGACAAACCTAAAAGTCCCAGCAGTAACCAGGTTCCTAAAGCAAAAAAACTCCAGTCAGACTTTCTCCAAAGAACTTTTTTTACAATTGCCCATGCCAGAGTTAAAAGAATAAGTATTGATACAATTTTATAAAGTATTATCTCTTCTCCAGCCATATATCTTCCTATCAAATTATAGGAATAAGTTGTTACTATTTCGGGGACTGTAACCAATGGGTTAAACCCAAACCCTACAGCATCTGAAGTTCCAAAAAGTGAAATTAACGCTCTGTAATTTAAAAAATTATGCTTTAAATCAAAAGATATAAGGGGTGAAAGGACAAGTATAAAAATTATGACTGCTCCAACAGTCCCTGATACAAAATTCTTTCTTTTACCTTCTTTAAAATTTTGTATTAACTCATAAATCCATAAAATCCCAAATACTGGAAGTAAAATAAAAGCCAGATAATGCATCTGGACTACACACCCCAAAGCAAAACCTGTCAGTATAAACCATAAAAAATTATTCCTACTCCTTGCTAAAAAAAGTCCCAACATAGCAAGCAGTGCAAAAAAGGGGGCTGGGTTTGGATTCCAGGAAGATTTAGAATAAATTATATTTACTGGAGATAATGCATAAAGAGTTGCTGCTGCAGCTGCTGCAATAAACCCAAACCATTTTCTGGTTAAATAGTAAACTAAACCAACTGTACTAGTTCCAATCAAAGCAACCATTCCTGCTGCAGCCACTGGATTTAGCCAAAAAATAGCCATAGGTATTGCCATCATGTAGTAATACATTGGCCCCAAATAGATATTTCCAACAGAAGTAGGAGGACCAATAAAAGGTACGTTACCTTCTTCTAACAAGCGCTTAATAATCAAAGCATCCCTGCCTTCATCCCCTAAAAAATTCATATATCCATCAATCTGATAGAATCTCAGAAAGGTCGCAAAAAAAAGAATTGTCAGAATAATGAAGAATTCTATTTTATTTCTCTTAATCAAAATCATTTCAGGATAATTTTCAATTTTAAATTTTCAATTTCAATTCAAATTTCAAATTATTAATTTAAAATTTACTTAAGCTTCCACCATAACTTAAATAAATCTAAGTAAGACTGAATTATCACACCAATATTTGCTCCAGTTGGTTTACCTGATTTTCTTGGGTAATGTGTTACCCCAACCTGTGCAACTTTAAAACCAAACTTATCTGCTTTAATTGCAAGCTCAGCATTGATCATCCCGCCTCTGGTTGACTCCAATTTAGGGATTTTATTTAGCACTTCTCTGGAAACTAATTTAAAACCGCAATCCACATCTTTTAGTCCTAAACCAAAGAATATAAAAAGTGACAGCCCCCACCCCTTTTGAAATATTATCCTGTAAAATGGGTCCTTTCTTTTAATTCTGTACCCCAAAACTAACTGAGCCTCATTGGTTTTGTCCAAAAGGCTGGTTACTTCAGAAAAATCAAATTGTCCGTCTCCGTCTGTATAAACTACCCACTCAAATCTGGTATTGTAAAAACCGGCGCGCAGTGCAGCTCCATACCCACCATTTACCTGGTGATGAACCCTAACTTTAGAATTTTTTGAAGATAAACTCTCTGCTATCTCAAAAGTTTTATCTGTTGACCCATCATCTATAACTAAAATTTCCCAATCCTCAAGATTAAGACCATCAAGTACTTTAACAGCTGACTCAACAGTCTCCGGGATATTGCCCTCTTCATTATAGGCTGGAAAAAAAACTGACAACCTTTTTACGTTCATCTTAATATGCTAACATAAAATTGACAGGGTGAATAAAATTTTCTGAATTCATCCTGTCATCCTGAGCAGAGCGAAGGATCTAGTTTTATGGCTAAAACCCACAAAGATCTACTAATTATATTTATAGCTACAATATTTTCAACACTTTTGATTTGGCTTCCACATTTACTCTCTTTATCAAATTTTTATGGACTCAATTTTAAAGAAGGTTTTAATACTATTTATAGAAATTATGATGGAATTGAATACATAATTATTGCTAAAACTTTATATATTCCTCACCTTTTTACCTCGCTCCCACAAGAGTTACCTGCAACCTACTTTGCTTCTCACTTTCCACTTTATTCACTCTTAATTTTAGCAGTATCTCTACTACTGGGGTTCTTAAAATCCATGTTGTTGGTTTCAATTCTATTTACAATATTTTCTGCATTCACTTTTTATTTTTTAGTCAAAGACTTTAAATTAACAGACCATCCATTAACTTTATCTTTAGTCTTTCTAATTCTACCCGCAAGGTGGCTAATAGTCAGAAGTGTTGGCTCCTCAGAACCAGTTTTTATCTTTTTTGCCTTAACTGCATTCTATTTCTTCTTAAGGTATGAACAAAAAAGAAACATTTGGGATATTTATCTGGTTGGTATTTCAGGACTTTTAGCACAACTGACAAGACCGCCTGGAATCCTAATATTTATAGCACTTTCACTTTATATAATTTGGAGAATTTTTAAAGATAAACACAAAAACTTTTTAGCAAGGCTATTTGACTCTATTGTGCATTACCATCCCCTAATACTAATTCCTGCAGCTCTTATAGCAATCTTTTATTGGTATTCTATAACTTACACAGATTTTCTGGCTTATTTCCACTCAGGGGATAATATCCATTTAACTTTTCCACCTTTCCAGGTTTTCAACAAAGACCAATTTTGGGTAGGAGATATCTGGCTTGAAGATATAGTCTATATTTATCTTTTTGGACTACTCGGAGGATTACTTTTGATTAAACAAAAACTATACCCCTTAGCATTTTTTGTACTAACTTATGTAGTTGCATCTCTTTTTGTAGCCCACAGAGATATCTCAAGATATATTCTCCCCACTTTCCCCTTTATTCTAATAGCTTTTGAAAAAATACTAACAACCAAAGAATTCAAAATAGTTTTAGGGATTTTACTTCTAGGGATCTATCTATATGCTCAAAATTACATCCTTGCAAACACAGCCCCATATGCTAATCTAGAGCTGTTCAATTAAAATGCACTCAGAATCAAGAATAGAACCAACAGTAAACCCCAAAATTTTCGACACTGAAGAAGTTGATCCAAAATTTATTTCAGATTTTTTAGGCTATCCTTTGGAAAGTCTCGCAAATAATGATGAAAATTTTACCTCTCAAATAAAAATAACATATCATCCTTCTATCTTTACTCTTATCCGGTTTAGAGCTCCTGAAAGATTAATTTTTATAGCTAATGCGTTTGAACAAGAAGGACATCTTGTAAGTAGTTTTTCAGACAAGTTATACAAAGTGGAGTTTCTAAGATTTGCAGAATGGGTTAATGATGAAGGTGAGTCTTTTTCGGATATTGTAATTAATACAAAATCAGATGGAGTTATAAACCAGGCTGCAATAATTTCTAATAAATATCATCTGCTCTAATTTTATTCTTCCTCATGTTTCCAGGTCACATAATGGTTTATTAAAAAGTTCCAGATCATTACCGGCGGAATTGTGGCAAAAAAGAAAAAGTTATTATAGGCAATTGGCCTATCAAAGATTATTACAGACCCATCACCAAAATAAGTATGTAATCCCTTAACTATCAAAACTGCAATAATTAAACCTCCTAAACTTACTAAATTAAAAATCCCAAACTTTTGATAAAGGTTGGTTTTTGTTTTTCTGTGCCTGAATGTCCAAAAATTATTAAAAGTAAAGTTATTAATTATTGCAATTTCTGTAGAAAACCCTTTTGAAGTAGCAGGTGGCAAGCCATAGTAGTTTATTAAAATTTTATAAAATAAAAAATCTACCAATGTCCCTGTAACCCCAACCAATCCAAACTTAATAATTGTCTTTGCCCTTCTGGTTGCTTTAAAAAAAGGAAAGTTTATACCCATTTTGTGAAGCCTGGCATCTATTGCATAAGTAATCACATCATAGGTATAGTTTACTGTCTTATTTTTAGAATATCCCTCTGCCCTGTTTTTAAAAACCAAAGGAACTTCTTTATATCTGGCACCAGCCAGGATAGCTTCATTTAAAAAAGAAGGCTGGACAATAAAAGTCTTCTCTTTCCAGGGAAGTCTATCCAGGTTAATCTTATTAAAAAGCTGCGGTGTAAAAGCCCTGGCCGAATTAGTAAATTCCTTAATATTAAAAGGTCCCATGATTATTCTGCAAATAAGTGAAGACCCTGCTGAAAAAAGCCTTCTTGATAAAGATAAATTGTTCTTCCCCCCTTCAACAAACCTGGAACCCAATGCTAAATCAAACCCTTCCTCGTCAATAACTTTAACAAGCTTTACTAACACATCTGCCTGCACCTGTCCGTCTGCATCCATCTGGGCTAATATGTCAGGTCTTATATGTTCCAGTGCAAATTGGTGTCCTTTAATAAGCCCATACCCTAATCCCTTTTCCACTTCAATAAAATGGACCTTACTGTTTTCTGAAGCAAGTCCTTTGGCTATATCAGCGGTGCCATCAGTTGAACCACTATCAGAAATCACAAGATTCATATCCCATCCTGGTAAGTCTTTTTTTTGTTCAAATACCTCATGAACGAATTTCTCTAAATTCTGTTTTTCGTTATATGTAGGCAAAACAACTGATACAGTTTTCATTCTAAAATTGTATGGAAAATATGGGCAGAAAACAATTAGGAGTTATTCACTTTGCTTTTTAAATTCACCAATGCTATCCTCAACTGTATTTAAAATTTTTTTACCAATCTCATGTTCAAATTTTTCCACAGAGAGCCATGAGTCTTTTGGCCTTTTTGCAGGCCTTGTTTTACTAAACTCTTCAAAAGATAAACCCTGAACTAAATCTTCATTTAAACCAAATTCTTTTGCTAAAATTCTGGCAAAATCAAAAGGTGTTGTATGGTTTGTAGATGCTACATGGTAAATTCCTTTCACCTTCCCAGCTGCTAACCTTGAAATAGCTTCTATCCCATCATCCACAAATGTAGGGGTAACTTTTTGATCATTAGTTGCAGAAATCTCTTTTCCTTCTCTTAATAAATCTAAAAAAATCCTTGCTAAATCTTTTTTCTTATCAAACTTTGCAGAAAAAGGCATTTCAATCCTCACAATTGTATAATCTGAGCCACTGTTTAAAACTTCTTTCTCTCCTAAATCTTTTGTCTTTGCATACCAGCTCAATGGGTTAGTTACATCATCTTCTAAATAGGGTTTAGTTTTTGTACCATCAAAAACATAATCAGTGGATAGATGAATAAAGTGTACCCCCAACTCTCTGGCAGCTTCTGCTAAATTTTTTGGGGATAAAACATTTAGCTTATAAACAACCCCATCAGGGTTATCTTTTTCCTCTTCAGCTTGGTCAACATTTGTAAAAGCTGCAAAGTTAATTACAACCTCAGGATTAATTTGTGTAATATTTTCCCTATACGAATCAAATTCTAAAAGGTCAAACTCCGAGTGTATTGGAGAAACTAAATCAAATTCCACAGATTTCAACTCTAAAAATCTGGAACCTACTAAACCAGAACCGCCTAAAACCAGTATCTTCATTAATCTTTTAAGTATTCCTCTAATGTAGGATTCTCTAAATCTTTATCTGACAATAAAAGCTCCTCATTGGGAAGTTCCCAGGAAATCCCAATTTTTGGATCATTATAAATTATTGACTTTTCCTTCCCTGCTTCCCAATAATCTGTTGCCAGGTAGGTATAGTCTGCCTGTTCGCTCAATACCAAAAAAGAGTTTCCGCATCCCGCAGGAATAAAGACACTAACCCAGTTTTCTTCTCCCATATCTACTGAAACATATTTGCCAAAAGTAGGAGAATCTTTCCTTAAATCCACTACAACTTGCTGAACTTTTCCTGAAACTGCAGTTACCAGTTTATCCCATGGGGCAATATGGATTCCCCTCAAGCTCCCTTTTTCAGACCTTGAGTGGTTTGCCTGAGTTGGAATAAAACTCTTTCCAGTTTTTTCCTCTAAATCCCCTCTTCTGTAAGTTTCTCTAAAAAAACCGCGATCATCTGAAAAAACTGGTCTGGATATAATCAAAACTCCTTCAATTTCTGTTTCTTTAATAAAATCATCATTCATAACTTTTCTGAGCCTCCCTGTCTACATTCGGCCTATCTTTCTTTAAAGGCTTCCACCACCATTCATTTTCTTTAAACCAATCTACAGTTTTTTTAAGCCCTTCTTCAAAATTATTCTTAGGTTCCCAACCCAAAGCCCTAAGCTTTGAATCATCAATTGCATACCTTAGATCATGTCCCAATCTATGCTCAACACGCTCAATCATATCCTCACCTAATCCCAAAAGTTTAAGTATTTTTAAAGTTACTTCTTTATTTGTTTTTTCCTCTCCTCCAATTAAGTATGTTTCCCCAACCTCTCCTTTTTCCAAAACAGTCTCTACCCCCCTGTTGTGATCTTCAACATAAATCCATGACCTGATATTTTCACCCTCACCCATTAAAGGCACTTTTTTACCTTCCATTAAATTAGTAATAAACCTTGGGATTAATTTTTCAGGGTCATGAAATGGACCATAGTTGTTGGCACAATTTGTAATAGTTACTGGTAGTCCATAACTCTCAAAATAAACCCTAACTAAGTGATCAGACCCAGCTTTTGAAGCAGAGTAAGGTGTCCTTGGATTATATTTTGTATCTTCATTAAATGGGGCGTCATTAAAACCTAACTCCCCAAAAACCTCATCTGTTGATATATGATGAAACCTTTTAACCTTGCCATCAACTGCTGCCTCAAGCAAAACAGAGGTCCCTAAAACATTTGTTTTTACAAAAATTAGTGGATCAATAATTGACCTGTCAACATGGGATTCTGCTGCAAAATGGACTACTATATCTACTCCCTGCATGACAGTTTTTACAATTTCACTATCACAAATATCCCCCTGGGTAAATTTAAAATTAGGATTTTCCTCTAGATCTTTTAAAGAACTTTTATGACCAGCATAAGTTAGTTTATCTAAAACAATCACTTGATCATCAGGATGATTTTTCATCCAATAGTGAACAAAATTGGAGCCAATAAACCCTGCACCACCTGTTATCAATAATTTCATATTTATTTTGTATTTTTTGTTTTCGAGGGGTGCCAGAGAAAACCACCGACTATTTCCCCTTTTCTGCCCAATAATTATTTGCCTCAAGCAGTGTATCAAAGGTCCCTGCGTCCCACCAATAACCTTTAAGCTCATCCCATCTTAACTCCCCTTTTTCTACATATTTATTATTAACATCAGTTATCTCTAATTCTCCTCTTTCTGAAGGATTAATCTCATTTATAAAAGAGAACACTTTTGCATCATATATATAAACCCCTGTCACAGCCATTTTTGAATCAGGATCTTTTGGTTTCTCTGTAATCTTTAATATTTTAGATTCATCATTAGGGTCAAAAGTGGCAATCCCAAACCTGTGGGGATCAGGAACTTCTTTTAAAAATATCAAAGCTCCTCCATTAAAATTTTTAACTGCCTCTGAAATATCTGCATCTGAAGTATTATCACCCAAAATTACTGTCACACTATCACCATCAGCAAAATCCTCTGCCAATGAGAGTGCCTGGGCAATTCCTCCTTCATTTTCCTGATATGCATATTCTAAATGCTTTATCCCAAGCTCATAACCATTCTTTAAAACAGAAATAAAGCTGCCTGCAAATGGGCCTCCTGTAACTATTAAAATTTCTGTTATTCCTGCATTTACTAATGTTTGAATTGGATAGAAAATCATCGGCTTATTATAAACCGGCAATAAATGTTTATTTGTTACATGGGTCAGGGGATAAAGCCTTGTACCTAATCCTCCTGCTAAAATTACACCTTTCATTTAAGTTTAATTCCTCTCACAAAATTACTCCTGTTAATATTACTATAGCTAAAGTTGCAATCAAAATATACTCAAGCATTGTAACTATTGTCAAATTCTTACTCCTGGTGTGGTGGATAAGCGCTAAACTTACATATAGTAATAGTACACTCATTAAAATTCCAAACTGTATAACAGGGCTGCTTCTAAAAACAAAGCTTAAAATTATTGCCCCAACTGATATTGGCACAAACAGGTGGTTTAACAAATGTATTCTTTTAATCAAATTTTTCATTAGTATAAAAATATAGACACCCCATCCAAAATTGTTCCTGGTTCCAAATTATACAAACACCCTGCTGCAACTGAAATTGCTGCCATGTGTGGTAAGTGGTGTGAGGACAATCTGAGTATCCCTCTTCTTTTAATAACATAAAGGTCAACTATCAAAAGAAACATTAGAAATCCTAAAATTGAAAATCCAAAAATTTTCAGGGTTTGGTAAGGATCAACTAAAGCATTTGTCTGGATTTGCCTTTGTCCTGCTACTGCTACTTCTCTTTGAATAGGATTGATTGATAGAGAAACCTGAGGTACATTCTCTGCAGTTGGAACCCCAGCTACCTGAGGAGTAGCTGGGGTAGGTGCTTGTGCAATTGCTTCAACTGGTGTACCAAACTCTTGGACAACTAAAGTTGTTTCCACCCCATCTAAAACCCCATTCACCACAGCAATTCCAATCTCTTTGTAATTTTTGTTTAATATATTATCTCTGTGGGATTGGGATGCCATCCAGGCACTCATTACATCCTCACTGTTATAAAAATTCCTGGCTAAATTCTCCCCTGCATAAGAAAATTTATATCCAGCCCTTGAAAAAAATCCCCAGGGGTCTTTGCCTGAAGGTGAATAGTGGGCCCAATAATTTTCTTCAAACATATTTTTAGCTTTTTCTTCTGCTGCGCTGTTCAGCTTTGAATTCTCAACCACAGACCCCAATCCATTTTTTTCTCTTTCAATATTTGTAAGTCTTATTACTTCCTGCTGACTAATATTTGTGGCAATCCCTAAAACACCGGGCACATTGGTAGAAACCCAGCTTAGGCTGAACTGTAAAGATATAAACAAGAATATATAGATTACTAAAGCCTGAATGGATAAAAGATGGGCTTTTTTATGAGTATCTGGATGAGGCAGAAAAAAATGTCTTAGCTTCACAAACTTAGTATATCATTCATATTTAACTTCTGTCTCAATCTCTTTTCCATTTACAGGAATCCCTAAAGAATATCCCAAAGCATTAGCAACAGATACACCAACCTTTAACCCAGTATAAGATCCAGGTCCAATCTCCACCTCAATCCCTTTTAAATCCTTAAACTCCAAACCATTTTTTTTAAGTATTTTCTCAATCAAAGGCAGTAAAACTTGTGAGCCAAACTCATTTTCCTCCACCAACTCATCCAAATCCTCGCTATTTTCCTTGAGTGAAATTTTGACTAATTTCTGATCTTTTGTATCAATCTTCAAAATCATTAGGTTATTTTATCAAATTACCAGTCTTAGGTAAACCGATAGTATTTTTTTGTAATTTGATATATACTACGCAAATATGAAAATTTCTAAAATTCTTAAGCTAAAAAAATTTAAAAATCCGCTTAAACGCTTTAAATTTAAAAGAAGGAGCTTAATAATATTAACTCTTATCATATTAATTATTTTTGGAGTTTATTATTTTACTATTGGAAATAAAAAACCCGCTCAAATTGAATACACTAAAGTTGAAAGGACTGATATAAAGTCTACTGTCTCAACCTCTGGAGTTTTAACTGGCAAAGATACAGCTAATTTAAAATTTAAAACAGGCGGGAAATTATCCTACCTCAATGTTAAACAGGGAGACAGGGTATATGAGGGCCAAATTATTGCAGGCTTAGATTCACAAGATTTGGCAATTAATCTCCAGCAGGCGCAAAATACTTACAGGGCAAGACAGGCAGACGTTGATAAGATTTTAGATGACATCCACCTTTTTCAATATGGAAACGGTGGTTTTGGCAATGTTGGTACTAAAAATGAAACTATGACCCAGCGTCAGTTAAGGACAGATTCAGAAGTCCTAATGGATAATGCTTTTGATAATTTAAAACAGGCCCAAAGGGCATTTCAGGATACAGCTATAGTCTCACCCATAGACGGACTGATTACCCAGGCAAGCTTTCTTCCAAACCAATTTGTTTCACCTGCAGATTTAATTACTTCTGTTGTAAATGATAATGAAATCTTTTTTGATGCTGAAGTGGATGAATCTGATATCTCCAAAATCCAGCTTGGACAAAATGCAGAGGTTAGTTTAAATGCATATCCTGATAAAATTTTTAAAGGGGAAGTTGCAGAAATTTTACCAAATACAAAAACAACCACTTCCGGATCAACCATAGTCATTACCAGAATCAGGCTTTTAGAAAATGACCTGCGCTTTACTTCAGGTTTAAATGGCCAGGCTTCTATTATTGAAACTGAAGTAAAAAATGCCCTTACACTCCCCCAGGATGCAGTCAGGGAAGACAATACTGTTTATATAAAAGAAGGCAACCAGTTTAAACTGGTAACTATTACCCCTGGGCTAAAATCTGATACTGAAGTAGAAGTAAAAGAAGGGCTCTCAGAAAACCAGGAAGTTGTTACAAACCCCTCAAGCGTCCCCCAGCCTTCAGGTAACTTCCTAACCAACTTTTTTAGGAGGCAATAATGCCTTTGATTAAACTTTCAAATGTAAACAAAATATTTGATTTAGATGGAGAGTTAAAATTCCATGCCCTAAAAGATATAAACCTTACTATTAATAATGGGGAATTCGTAGCAATAATTGGACCTTCAGGTTCAGGAAAATCTACATTAATGAACATCTTAGGTTTACTCGATAGGCCCACATCAGGCAATTATCTGCTGGACAGCCAGGATGTCTCAAAGCTTGGAAGGGATAATCTTGCCAAAATTAGGAATAAAAAGTTAGGCTTTGTTTTTCAAAGCTTTAACCTTTTAAACAGGACCTCAGCCTTAGATAATGTAGCCCTTCCTCTAATATATTCAGGGATTGGAGAAACCCAAAGAAATTTAATGGCCAAGGAAGCTTTAGAACAGGTTAACCTTAGTGATAAGCTAAACTCCAGACCCAGCCAATTATCCGGCGGGCAGCAACAAAGAGTAGCCATAGCCAGGGCTTTGGTCAATAATCCCCAAATTATTTTTGCAGATGAGCCTACAGGAAATTTGGATTCAAAAACAGGCGAAGAAATTATTAAACTCTTAAAAGACCTGCACAAATCAGGTAGGACTATAATTTTAATCACTCATGATTCTGAGATTGCCAAATATGCCCCAAAAAGGATTGTTATCAAAGATGGAAGGATTGAAAAATGAATCCCTTAGAAACTATTAAACTTTCTTTAGCATCAATTTTAAGAAACAGGATGCGTTCATTTTTAACAATTTTGGGGATTGTAATTGGTGTAACCTCTGTAATTTTACTTATTGCAGTTGTTTCAGGACTTAAAAGCTTTATCACCAATCAAATCTCCCAGCTTGGTCCTAATGTCATGTTTGTTGTTCCTGGTTCAATTGGAGGAGGAAGGGGCCCGGGTGGAATCCAGACAAATAGATTAACTCTTCAGGACGCAGTGAATTTAAGAAATAAGCTGCAGGATGAAGCAGAAGTCTCAGCTGCCATCCAAAAAACCACCCAGGTCAAAAACCAAAACAAAACTGATAAAGATGTTACCCTAGCTGGCGTGGAAGCAGGTTATCCAAAAATAATTAAAGCTATTAAAATTGATCAGGGCAGATATTTTACCACCTCTGAAGCAGACTCAGGCAGAAGAGTTGTAGTGATAGGTCCAACTGTCAGGAAGAAACTTTTTTGTGATGATGTTGAGCCATGCAGTAAAAATGTATTGGGAAAGGAAATCCAAATAGGCAATTTAAAATATACAATCATTGGGGTTTTAGGGGTGAGGGGTTCAAATTTTGGAATTGACCTGGACAATACAGGTTTAATCCCTCTAGTCACAGCCCAAAAGCAGTTTGGTGAAGATAAAATCCACAACATTATTATCTCTTCCAATGACCCAGAAAAAACAAAAGAGATCCAGCAAAAAGCCACCCAGATTTTATCCAAAAGGTTAGCCTTAGATGATTTCACAATCCAAACCCAGGAGCAAACCCTTTCTACTATCTCAACCATTACCAATGTTTTAACTATAGCTTTAGGTGGAATTGCAGCAATTTCTTTAATTGTGGGTGGAATTGGTGTAATGAATATTATGTTAGTCTCTGTAACTGAGAGGACAAGAGAAATTGGTTTAAGAAAAGCCTTGGGGGCTAGGGATAAAGATATCAGAAACCAATTTTTAATAGAGGCTTTAACCCTATCAGGCCTTGGCGGATTAATAGGGATTATCCTGGGATTTTTATTTTCACTTTTAATAGGTCAGTTTATCCAAACCACAATCCCTCTCTGGTCAGTAGGATTATCCTTTGGGTTTTCAATGCTTGTGGGAGTAGTCTTTGGAGTCGCCCCAGCCATCCGCGCTTCCCGCCTCGACCCCATCCAGGCTTTAAGGTATGAATAAATTAATCTTTGCTATTCTAACAATTTGCTCAATGTAGTACATTTTGTTAAATAAATAAAGCAAGGTTACAATCTAACGCTCGAGCGTACCTTTGTAACCAATCTATCTGACAACGTTCAGACTTTAAAAATCAGACCCCATCCAGGCTTTAAGGTATGAATAGCTTGCAAACTCCTCCTAGATTTAATAAACTACAGGCCCAATGAAAGATATTCTTACAACTGAAGATTTTCCGGGTATTAACTGGTCACAACCTTATACCCATGAAGATGGATACCCTGCCAGTTCTTATGGTGTCATTGGTATTGATATTGGCACAAGCAGAATGAGAATGGATTATGATCATAAAATCATTGTGGAGGAAGTAGATACACCATTAAGGCATAGTCGGTTAAGGTTTGGTTATCCAAAGACAGCTTCATTTACAGTTCGCTCCACTCAAGATACCCCATTTAATCCGGGTGATTCCCAAAGAATTAACCAGTCGGTAGATGCTGTTCAAGCAGTGCTCACTAAATTACATCAAAGGGAAACAGCTCAAAAAGTTGATGATCTCGGTGACCAACTAAAAAGAGTTTTGCGTACGAGCGTTGGTTATACAAGCCAAGAACACTTACAAGATATCGGAGTTCTTGAGGATTTGCTAGAGAGGTTTAGGGGAGGTCTATCCATCTAATCAGTTCTTACTCAGGCTAGACTATTACAAAAACTTAACGTTGCTTTGTTTCACGAAGGGTCTGCGGGTATGGGTAAGAATGAAATTACTTGGACAATCAATGAACTAATTCAATATTACGAAACTGGTTCATGCCCTCCCCTACCAGTTGAACAATTCATAAGCTAAATAAATCCTACTCAGCTTCAAAGACAAACAATAGGTTTTTACTCAATTCTTCTACACTTTCGGCTTCTAAAACATAAAATTGTTAAAAAAATGTAAAAAACTTGTAATAAAGGAGTATAATATGCGCATGGGATTAGAATTTAAATTTCATGTAAGTGTTCCTGGTAAAAGTCCTAACGACGTCTTTGAATTAAGAGAATTATTATCTCAAGCTTTACCACCAAACAGTGATATAACACTGGTGGGTATGTATCCAGAGCTTAGTATTCAGGATGCTGGAAGTGGTAACCAGGATACTACACCTGAAACTTTGGGTCAAAGGCTAAGATCTGAAAGAGGTAATTTATCTTTAAGGGCTTTTGAAGAAAAAACGGGATTGCACAGAAGTTTAATAAATCACCTTGAACATGAAGAATATCCAGTTAAAAGATTTAGAAGGAGGAATTTGGCAATAATCTCAAAATTATTATATTTATCTCCAGAACAAATTAATTCTTATATCGGAACAACTCCCCCCACTACACCTAGATTGCTTCACCCAACTGCAAGCTGAAGTTTCTATCTTCCCCCCCTTAATATATAATTTCAATTATGGAAGAAATTAGGGAAAAATTAAAAGAATTAAATAATAGGTTTGATAAAATCTCTGCTCAAATTGACCTGGATGATCTGCAAAGAGAAATCAGGGGGCTTGAAGCAGAAACTATGAAAGAAGGCTTCTGGAATGATCCTAAACAGGCATCAATCATCAGTCGTCAGCTTTCAGACAAAATAAAACAAAAAGAAATAATAGAATCTTTAGAACAAAGGATAAAAAACGCGCTTGAAATCTCTGAAGAACATGAAATGCAGGATGAACTTTCCAAGGAAACTTCTCAGTTAGAAAAACTTATCTCAGAATTGGAGCTTAAATTATTTTTATCTGGTCCTCATGATTCTTCAGAAGCAATTTTATCTGTCCACTCAGGTGCAGGTGGTGTAGAAGCTATGGATTGGGCCCAAATGCTTTCAAGGATGTACCAAAGGTATTTTGAGAAAAAAGACTGGCAGTTTGAAATTTCAGATGAGTCTGCAGGTGAAGAAGCAGGAATAAAAACTATGTCTATGATAGTCCATTCCCCTTATGCCTATGGACTTTTAAAAGCTGAAGCAGGAACTCACAGGTTAGTCAGACAATCCCCTTTTAATGCAGATCACTTAAGACAAACCTCCTTTGCATTAGTTGAAGTTTTACCTATAATAGAACACCAGGAAGAAGTTGAGGTTAGTGATGAAGATTTAGAGTTTGAAGCATTCAGATCTGGTGGTGCAGGAGGACAAAATGTTAATAAAGTCTCTACTGCTGTAAGGCTAGTCCACAAACCCACAGGAATAGTAGTAACCTGCCAGACTGAAAGGTCACAGCTTCAAAATAGGGAAAATGCCCTAAAGATCCTGCTTGGTAAACTTTGGGAGAAAAAACAATCAGAACAAAAACTGGAAACCCAAAGCTTAAAAGGCACAACCCAGGCTTCCTGGGGAACCCAAATCCGCTCTTATGTCCTCCACCCTTATAAAATGGTCAAAGATTTGCGCACAACTGTTGAAACTTCAGACGCAGAAGGTGTTTTGGATGGAAATTTAGACCAGTTCATTGAGGAGGAGGTAAGAAGGCTTTAAACAATCCTTGTCTCAAGTAATAAATATGTTAAAATGAATGATATGGAAGAAACAGCATCAACTCCTCTTCATAAAAAGATTCCCTTTATCCATCAATTTTCTTTTGACTCAATATCAAAAGTTTTAACCATAGTTTTGGTAGTTTCTCTATTAGGAGGGATAGGAACAGGATATTTTCTATCAACCAATTCAGGCAGTAAAACAGCCAACCAGATTCCCCTAAATCAAAAGCCTGCTACAGCTCAGCAGGACTCCAGAACCTTTAGAGATTTTGCAGAAGGAAAAATAGTAAAAAAACCAGAACCAAAGCAGGGTGAATATACAGAAGGGACCCATCTTTTAACCAGAGATGGAGCTATGCCTGTTGCCCTTACATCCTCAGTTGTTGATCTATCCCTCTATGAAAACAAAAAAGTTAAAGTCTTTGGTGAAACCCAAAAAGCCTTAAAAGAAGGCTGGTTAATGGATGTAGGTAAAGTAGAAGAAATCTAATGAAATCATGGTTATCAGGTTCGAAAACGTCTCAAAAAAATACAATCCTTCTATAACTGCTCTTGAGGATATTAATCTGGAGATCGCAGGGGGTGAATTTATCTTCATAGTTGGCCCTTCAGGCGCAGGCAAATCCACACTGCTCAGATTATTAACTAAGGAGGCTTCTCCAAGTTCAGGAAAAATAATTGTGGAAGACATAGATATTACCAAACTCAAAAGCAAAGACATTCCTAAATACAGAAGAAGGATTGGTTTTGTTTTCCAGGACTTTAAATTATTGGATGACCATACAGTTTTTGAAAATGTTGCCTTGGCCCTTGAAGTTAGAGGACTAAAAGAAGAAGAGATCAATAAAGAAGTTGAAAGAATTCTAAAACTCTTTGAAATCTGGCCAAGACGCAACCTATTCCCAAGCCAGCTCTCAGGCGGGGAAGCCCAGCGTACTGCTATAGCCAGAGCAATTATTGGAAAACCGGATATTTTATTAGCAGATGAACCAACTGGAGACTTGGATCCCCAAACATCCTGGGGAGTTATCCAGCTTTTAAATGAAATAAACTCCTGGGGAACTACAGTTTTGATGGCTACCCACAATGCTGATATTGTTAACACCTTAAAAAGAAGGGTTATCTCAATAAGAGATGGCAAAATTGTCAAAGATAAATCTGAAGGAAAGTACGAACTGCACTAATGAGTCTAATAAAAACTGTCAGAAGAAATATCAGAAGGACCCCTTACCAAGCAATGGCTGTCTCAATGATAATGTTTTTAACATTTCTAACCTTAATCATTTTCATGATTGTGGCAATAGGTTCCCAAAAAATTCTTCAATATTATGAAAGCAAACCCCAGGCTATTGCTTTTTTTAAGGATGGCGCAACAGAACAAGACATTAGGGTCATAGAAAATGCCCTTGTCCAAACAGGAAGAGTTACTAATTTAAAATTTGTCTCCAAACAACAAGCTCTGGAAATCTACAAAGACAGAAATAAAAATAATCCAACCCTTTTAGAATTAGTCACTGCAAACATTTTACCTGCATCTTTAGAAATCTCGACAACTTCACCCAAAGACCTTGAACCAATCGCCCAAATTTTAGAAAGGGAGCCAGTTATAGAAGAAGTAGCTGTCCCTGAAGATGTCATTAAATCCTTAACAGATGCTACAGGTTTTGTTAGATTTATGGGTGTAATTGTAGTTGGGTTTTTGCTAGTTTTTTCTCTTCTGGTGTTACTTATGGTTATTGGATTCAAAATTAGGGTCAAGAGAAATGAAATTGAAATTATGAAGCTTCTTGGCGCATCAACCTGGTTTATCAGAAGCCCCTTTTTACTGGAAGGGATTGCCTACTGTCTTATAGGAGCAGTCCTTGGATGGGCAGGATCTATTCTTGCTATCTGGTATATAACACCATTCATGGAACAACCACTCTCTGAAGTAAAAATATTACCAGTATCTCCTCTGCTTTACTTAACACTTTTGGGGGTTGCAACCGCTGCAGCAGTCGTAGTAGGTTTTATAGGTTCCTACGGTGCAGTCCGCCGGTATTTAAAGCTTTAGTCCATGTTTTTATGTTCAAATTTTTTAGACCAGGCAAAAAGACTTCTTATGTCCTTGTATTATCTCTTTTAATCCTCTCACTTCACACATCTTTTTTCCCATTTCCCACTTCCCATTTCCCACTTCCATCCACAGTTCATGCTCAATCCATACCAGATCTGGAAAAAGAACTTAAAGATAAACAACAGCAAATAAAAGAACTGGAAGGTCAGTTGGCAGAAACCCAAAAGCAGGAAAAAACATTAAAATCCCAATTAACCTTTATAGATACCCAAACCAGTATCACTGAGCTTAAAATCCAGGAAACTCAATTTCAAATCATTAAGCTAGACAAAGAAATTGAAGAACTTTCAGGAAGGATTGAGAGACTCTCCCAATCTGTTGACTCAATCTCAGAGGTGCTTTTACAAAGGATTGTAAAAACTTATAAATATGGAAATATTACTCCAATAGATTTAATTTTTTCTTCCAGTGGCTTTGCAGATCTAATAGAAAGGGTTAAGTACATCCAGGTTGCCCAGGCTAATGACAAAAAAGTTTTGTATCAGCTCCAGGCTACAAAGTCTACCTATAATGACCAAAAGAGTGATAAAGAAACAAGACAAATTCAGCAGGAAAAACTCAAAAAAGATTTAGAAAACTACCAGGTACAACTGGTTGATCAAAAAAAGGCCAAAGAAGAACTTTTAAAAGTAACCCAAAATGATGAAAAAAAATTCCAGGATTTACTGGCAAAACTACGGGCTGATACAGAGTCTATTGCCAGGGCCCTTGCCAGCGCAGGTACTAAAATTGGCCCGGTTAAAAAAGGTGACAGGATTGCCTCTGTTGGTAATACTGGATGTTCTACAGGTCCACATCTGCATTTTGAGGTAATGACACCAGCCCATGTTGAAAATGGGGTAATTGTAGGCAGGGAAAATAAGGTAGATCCAAAACCTTATATTGAATCAGGCAGGTTTCCAAATCCCACAAGCAGCTATTCAGGCAACGACTGCAGCCAGGGAGGAACATGCAGGAATGGGGATATAACCACCAGGTTTGGCCAGGTTTACTTTTTAGGAACCCACTCTGGTTTAGACATTGCTGATTTTTTTGGAGCATCAATCTATGCAGCAGAAGATGGGGAAGCTTACACAACCCAGGATTCTAAAGCCTGTTATTTAACAGGAACTGCAGGAAAAGGTGTTTTTGTTGACCACAAAAATGGCATAGTCACCCTCTACTGGCACATCCCTTAATAATTTGATCATTATGCATTGATCATTCATAATTGATCTATAGTGAAAACTATATTATTCGCAGCATTTGCAATAATTCTGTTTCCAAACCTGGTTCAAGCTTCAGATCCTCCTCAATTATCATCACCTCCTAATAATTCAGAAGTAACCTCCTCTAAAATAACCTGGCAGACTCCACCTTACTCTCTTTATCCCAACAATCCCTATAATATTGAGTTAGATAACAATTCAGATTTCTTATCACCTGAAAAAGATTATTCAACCAATAATACCTCTTATTCCCCTAAGCTTGATCCAGGAATTTACTACTGGAGAGTAAGGGCCAAAGACGCCCAGGGTTCATGGAGTCCATTTTCAAACTCCTGGACTTTTATTCTCAAATCAGAAACTCCTAAATCCTCAAACACATCTGTACCCATATCTACAGAAAAACCCACCTCAGAAACTAAATCATCAACTCAATTTGTTATTTTATCTGTTCCCACTCAAATAGATTCAAATGAAAGTTTTGATGTTGAAGTAAACCTTGAATTATCTTCAAATCCAAATTCTATTTTTTATTTAAAGGGAGCCTTTAAAGAAAAGGATTCTTCTAATTATTTTGGTCAAACCTTTATTTCCAATTCCTGGGTTAAAAATAATACTAAATATTCAGAACAGTATAAAATATCTACAGATGATTCTGGTAAGTATTCAGGAAAGATTAAAGTTATGCCTGATTCGGAAGATTCTGGATTTGATGAAAGTGGAGAATATATTTTTAAAGTTGCCAGATATACCTCAACTGGATCTGGTCCAGCCTGGAGTGATGAAAAACAAATAAAAATCAATCAGGTATTATCAAACACAACACAGGATGACCAGTCACTTCTAGCTCCTACATCAACTCCAAAACCTACCCTTACTGCTAAACTAGCATCTGCAACAAAATCTGCTTCATCTATTGCTGAAGTTAACCAATCAACAATTAATCCTCAAGTTGCAGGAATTGCAACCCAGACCCCTGAAGTTGAAATAGCATCTGAGAAGTTAGTAAACTGGTGGTTTATTATAGGTGGAATAGTTTTCATGTTAATTGGCCTTGGGATTGTAGTAAAATTCATACATGATAAAAAACAAACAGGGCCAGCTAGTTAGTACTTCACCTAAACAAACTCAAGAATTTGCAGCTAAAATTGCCAAAGATTCTAAAAATACTGGAAGGATTTTTGCTCTAATTGGAGACCTGGGCTCAGGTAAAACAACTTTTGCCCAGGGATTTGCCAGAGGTTTAGGAATTAAAGAAAAAATAATTTCCCCAACATTTGTTTTAATAAAACAGCATTCGATTCCTAACTCAAAAAAAACTTTTTATCATATTGATTTATACAGACTAGAGGGAGAGATAGATCTTATTAGCATAGGACTCAAAGAAATATTTGAAAGTGGTAATGTTGTCTTAATTGAATGGGCAGATAAAATCCTGGATATGCTCCCCAAAGATATTACTAAAATAATTATTACAAAATTAGATAAAGATGAAAGATCAATAGAAATTACCTAGTTCTTTCCTTTTTTAAAAAGAATTACAAACCACCCCCAAGTTAGAAACAGAATAATAAATCCGGCAAATTCTAGCACCTGAGGCAGGTATATTATTCTGATATTTGATAAATTATCTCCAATCCAGCCATTTGCCCAACCATTCACTTTAACATGCTCTCCACCACTTAAAGATATCCAACCTTTATCAAATGACTTATTTAAAATGACTAAATTTTTCTCATTTGAGTAGTTTTCAGTTTGATTAAACTGACTTCTTAAAAAATAATAAGGTATAGGAGTAATTTTTAAATCTTTTAACTGGTTTACACTTTTAATATTTCCTACAGCATAATTATCAAAATGGATATCATATCCTACCCCACCATCAGCCATTGGTGGTAAAAGTACTACATCTTTATTAAAGTCTTTGTGATAAGGCAGCGCTAGATATGCATCACATCTTTTTGAATAAGGATTTGCAGCACACACTCTAAGGGGCAACCCACTGATATTCTTACTTTCTATTACTAATAAATACCCTAGATTATGATCTAAGTTAGGAAATGAAAAATAGTCACAGCTTGATCCTCTCTCTGAAACATACTCAATATATCCATTACTTTGATTTAATTTTCTATCATAATCTTTTGTATCAATATTTGAACATTCACCCTTCTCATGTCCTGATTCTAATAGATTAAATTTTTCATCTAAAGAATTTTCTGGATAATTTAAAACCATTGTTTCCACTCCGCTTAGGGAGATTTTTTTATCACCAACCATATTGAATAAATCTTCTGGTGTTAAGGTAAAAATAATTGAAGATCCTCCACTTTCTAACTCTAAATTAGAGTATGTTATTTCTTCTAATTTGTTGTTGTTAACCCCATCTAGATAAAGCACAAGTTCTAATCTGTCTAAATCTTCAGGGGAAATACTAAAATAATCTTCTATTATACTTTCATGGGTAAGATATTTTTTTTCTTTAACGCATCTTTCTAAAAATTTATCAAAAATACAATATCTTCCAATAACATCTTCGCTTGAGTTTACATTAAACTGAAATTTTATTAAATTTTTAAAATCATCTAGTTTTTCTTTATCAAAAATCTTATTTAAAGGAATCCAAAGGCAAGCCCTGCTATTTTTAGAAGCTAGCTTTAAATCTCCACCCTCAGAAACCCCCACAGAAAAAACTTGATTCTCCTGTGCTTTATTGCAAAGGTTTAATGCAAAGTTTGACTTGTTTGATAAAGTTGTAAAGTTATCAACAATTCTATTTTCTGATTTCTCAAAATTAAAAGTATCATAAAGTGAAATATTTGAATAAACATTTGTAGGAATAAATACCCTTCCCTGATTAACTTCAAAAAGGTTATCTATATTCTTCAATTTTAAAGACTGGTATTTATCTATATTTAATAAAATCTCAGACGAAACAAAGTTTCCCAGTGGCACTTCTCTTTTAATATTCAGTTCTTCATTAGTTAAAGATGTCGCTAATTTAAAAGAAATAATCAAACTATCTAATTCTCTTCTAGTATAAATATCCACAGGAATTGAATTTTCTGCAGTAATATAATCTCTTAGATTAATTGTTAACTTTTTTGTTTCTTCATTGAGTTTTAAATAAACTTTCTGATTATCAAGCTCAAAATTATTTTTATCCAAGTAATTTTGATTATCTATATTGTTTAAAAGCGGATAATTCATAAAATCTTTTGACCCAGTATTTTGTATATAATTCCCCTGGTTTAAGTATGCAAAATCAATATCACCTGCTTTATACTCCGCCGAAAGGGAATTAAATTGCTTTACTTTTTCAATATCACTAACCTTCTGATCATATTTATATATGGAAAGCTTGTTGAATTGTTTTTCCAGCACTAGAAAATCAGAGTTATCCAAAAGCAATTTAGTTTGATCTAGGTAAAGGTTTTTTTGATATTCATTTGCATCAGGTGCAATAATATTCTCATCCACAATTAAAAATCCTAGTTTATATTTATCCAAAACTTTTTTTAAAAGCTGTGGATTCTGTGAATAAACAGCGTATGAGAACTCTTTATAGTATTGTTCATTTGCCGGGTTCCACCTGTCCCAGTCCCTATCCATAACAGGTTGCTTAATTCCAAAAGTTACAAATTGCGCACCCTGAAAACCAAAGTCATAATAAACCCACCCCCAAAAAGAATGAACTGGTAAAAAACTCACCCTTAAATTTTCATCCTGGGAGTTTAAATAGTTAAATGTCTGAAAATATTCTTGTGGAATTTTAACAAACATCTTAGAAGAAATTAATTCTCCATTAAAAAATGGGAACATGTAAATAATTAAAAAAGCGGACAAAGTAATAACCTGAGTAATTAATAGTGAATTCAAAAACTTTCTCATACGATTCACTTTTGAAAAAAGTGAATAAATAAAATAATTGCCAAGAGCAAAAAATACACTAAATCCAAACATTAAAATTAATGAAAACTTAGTAAATGGAAATCTAAAAGCTTCTCTAAAAATAGAAAAATTATCTCTTAAATATGAGAATAAGTAATCAAATGGAAAACTTGAGTTAATAAGAAAAATTAGGCTTAAGATTATTGGCGCAATCAAAGCTTTGGTAAAGTCATCTGACTTATTTTTGATTTTTTTTATGAAAAATAATCCAAGAAGAGCAATTGCGCTAACAAAATATCCAATGCTGGAAACTAAAGGTGTTAAATAATTTTTCCATTCAGCAAGCAAGTAATCAAAATTACTGTTAGAGCTTAAGGCTGTCCAATCAAATAGAAAATTCTTATATATTAATGCATCATTCAAACTTCCATAGCTCTGATTGTATAAAAATGCTTCATCTGAAAAAATTTTATTTATTCTTGCTTCTGGAACCAAAGCTGCACTCCCTGAAAGTAAAAAGTAAAGGTTGGGTAAAATCCAAAAAGAGTTAATTAATAAAGTTAGAGAGATTAATACCAAAACATGTTTTTTACTCTGTCTAATAAAAAAAAGTAAATACAAAAATAATGATCCAAAAACTGCATACCAAAGAAGCGGTGCATAAGCCATTGGAGCAGCAAGCAAGGTTACCAAACTAAAATATAGAAGATTCTTCTTTGTATGTAATTTTAAAAAATTTGAGGCAGTTAAAAATAACCAGGGAATAAAAGCGTAAGCTGCTGTAAACATTTCAAATGGAACATAAAAATGCTGGAGAGTCCCAAGGTTAAATAGATAAAAAAGCGCCCCTAAAAATGCAAAAGATTCTTTTAATCTTTTTTCTAAGTTTTCCAGAATTATATTTTTGATAAAGAAATAAGTCCCTAAAACTCCAATTGGTAAACAAAGAGCGATATAAAAAAATCTAAGCAAATTTTGAGGAATTACTACTGAGCTTAACCAAAGAAATAAAGTTCTTGGCAAATCTGCCATATGGGAATGGGCTGCAACAGCACCTAAACCCTGTTCTTCCCTAAATACCCCAAAAATCTGGCGCTTTATGTTTAGTAAAAAGTCAAATTCAGGGTGAAGGGTATCCCAACCGGATAACCAGGTTCCCGGAACATAAGCTTGGGAAATAATTACTAAACAAATTAAGAATAAAAGCGCAGGAAAAAGACTAATTATTTTAACCTGTTTTAATAATAAACTGAGAAATTTACCCATAAAACCAGGCAGGAATTATGTAATAAGTATTATAATTTATATCTATAGGATAGTCAATCAAGCCAAAAAAATACCCCACTGGCCTTAAAGCACAATGGGGTATTTAAAAAAGTTTATCTTAGACTCCGGATGGTCTTTGATATACTCCAGATCTTACTAAGTATCTTCTACCGCCTTCAATTACAAAGCTTCCATAAAGAACTGATCTAGCTTGATCAGCAACACCAGTAATTCCTTTATAATCATCATTTCTGAATTGTTTAGAGATCCAGTGTCCTAAATAGCGCTCTTCTAAAACATCTCTTTGTGAGCTACCATCTACAACTTGGTCTTTCTCTATAAATCCAGCTACTACTTTAATTGGAGAATATTTAGCTCCTCTTCTCCAAGCAATGCCTTCTTTATCCATATACATTAGTGTCACAACTACTGATTGTCTATCATTTTGTGAAACAAATGAACCTAACCCAGGAATATCAATTTCCTCTCCCTGAAAAGCTGTCATTGAAAAAGGATTTCCTTCCCAATTTCTTCTGTAATCAACATTATCTGATTCTGCATTAAGAGAATAGCCTCTTTCAACTAAAGGTCTGCCATCTTTTCTATTACCACCTAAAACATCCTGATAGTTATTATAAAAAAGAATATCTCCACTAAGTGGTCTTGGACTAGTATTATTTGGGTTTCTTGGATCAAGAACTCTTCCAGCTCCGTCAACAACTCCATCTGCTAAAGTTAAACCTGGTACTCCTTGATGTGCAGCTTCTGCTGTGTGAACTCTTGGAAATACAGGAACACCTCTAGATTCTGCAATAGCTGCAGCACCTAAAACTACTCCCATTTTTAACAAATCTCTTCTTTCCATTATGAATTCACCCCCTTTATAGTAATTATTTTTTTATCTAACAGATTTTTTTGCCAAAACAATTGCTAATCCTGCAGAAAGTATAGACCCTAAAAGTGCAGCTTCTGTATGAGTTGGGCCAGTTTTTGGTAAGACTTGGGTCACTCCTAAAATCTTAGTTTGAATACAAAATGTTGATGTGTCTGAAGCACTCATATTGTCTTTTGATGCCCTAACAAAATTAGTAACACAATTTATAGAAAGGTTTGGTAAATCTTTTGCATTTTTTACCTTAACTCTTATTTCAAAAAACTTAGATTCATTAGGAGTGAGTTTATCTATAGTCCACCTTAAAATCTTGGAATTACTATCAAAATCTCCAGTCCCCCCCAAAAAGTCTACAAAATCAGGAAGGGTATCCTCAACTTTTACATCAAATAAATCCTGTCCGCCTGTATTTTTAACTTCTATCCTGAATTTAACTTCCTGCTCAGGTAAATAAGTTGCATCAGAAGATGAAAGTGCATCTATAAATTCACCTGATTGGGGATGTCTGACTTTTTTATCAATTGAAATATTTCCAGAAGGACAACTTACACCATAAACATGAGGACAAGATGTATCTGCTGAGGCTGTACCAGCAAAAACTAAACCTGCTACCATTGTTGCACCTGCAACAAAAGTTTTTAATAAATTAGTTTTATTCATATTATAGTTTTAAACTATATATCTTTAGAAATTATAAGAATTCTATGGGGCAGAATATATTCTATTGGGCAGAGTTTGTTATTTATACTATACTATTTTATATTTGTCAACCTATAATAAAACATTTAGGATTAGTTCAAACTTGGCCACTTTAGGACCTTAACACTACCGCATCCACCCCCACATCCAGTTTGTTTTAACTGCTCTGCAAATTTTGCTGCTTTAGCTTCTGCAGAAGCCATATCCTTATTTCCCAACACTGTTGCACCCCACTCTGAAAAAACTTCTCCTTCAGTTTCTAAAATTGTAATAAGCCCACTATTTTCATCACTGTCATAAAGAGGGTTTCCTGAAACTTTTACATCCCCTAAAATTACAGAATATTTAGAAACAGTTTTAGTTTCACCGGCAGTCATTTCAAATGAGGGTGGGGGGACATCTTTTGGAAAATATATCACCTCAACACTGCTGCAGCTTCCACCACACCCCCTAAGCTTCATATCCTCAACTACTTGTTTTAAGGTTACTTCAGCTGAAGCTAAATCAGAGTTTGGGATTACACTTGCACCCCAGGGAGTCTCAATATCTGCAGCTTCTTCAAATAAAACTGCCAGGCCAGTAGATGAATCATCATCATATAAAGCTTGCCCGTTAACTTTTATATCACCTGCCACCACCCCAAACTTCTCCACCCTTTGTATAGTTTTTGAAATTTCCTGGTAATTTACAGTCAATGTATAGTCTGAGTTGGGGATTGTTATAACATGAAGCTGTGCTCCGCCATCAAACCAGCTTACAAACTCATACTCTTTCCCATCTCTAATAAGCGGACTTACAGCTTCAACAGTTAATTTGAAATTAACAACAGCTTCTGTATTGTAGGGAATGGCATAAGGTATTCCATTCAGTTTTGCCACCATATTAGGAACACTTGAATTAATATTAAGACTTACTTTATTAGGGAAAACATTAGCTGATTTTACAGTTTTTAATCCTGAAGAGTCAGCAACAGTCAACTGTACTTCATAAAATGTATCCGCTGAGCGCTCTACTGAATCATTAATTGTAAATTGACCGCTTTTTACACCACTAAAATCACCATAAGGATGTGTGTGGGTTTCATGATGAAAAATAATCTTCCAGACAAATGCACCGGGAGCTAGATCTCCATCTTCTCTATCTTTAACATTGGCAGAAAATTGGATTACATCACCTGCATTATATTTTAATCCCTCACTAGGTTTAAAATCTAAAATCTCAGGTTGCAAATTTCCAACCTGGATATCAATAGAGGCTAACTGGCTTTTTAACTGACCATCACTAACAATAAGGGTTGCTGTATATTTTCCGGCATCTGTATAAATATGCTCTGGATCTTGTTCACTTGATTTAACCCCATCACCAAAATCCCACTCATATAATAAAGGGCTATTTTCAGGATCAAAAGATCCCTGGCTGGAAAACTGCACTTTTAACGGAGGGTCCCCTGAAATTGGATTTGCTGAAATTTTAGCAGTAGGTGCCTGGTTATCTTCTGAATAATAAATTTTTTGTAGAGATCCAGGAAAGATATTTAAAAAGTAAATACTTCCATCTCTACCTTCCCTAATAGCAACTACAGTACCAGCATTATCATCAAAACTTTTTTCAATAAAATTTCCATTTGAATCAAAATCTAACCTTTTAATAAATCCATTAACATAATCTCCAAAAAAATAGTCATTTTTAAACTCAGATGGAAAGTTATTACCATTATAGAATGCTCCCCCTGTGATAGATGCCCCATTTGGTCCATGCCCATATTGATAAATTGGGTTTATAAAACCAGGTGTACTACAAACTCCTTCACAATCAGGCCAGCCAAAATTGCCCCCACTGCTTATTAAGTCCACCTCCTCAAAAAAATCTCCTCCCACATCAGCAACAAAAGCTACCCCATCTCCCCTAAAATCAAACTTAAATGGATTTCTAAGTCCATAGGCAAAAATTGACTGGACTTTGTCAGTCTGTCCAAAAAAAGGATTGTCTGAAGGAATTGACCCATCAATATTAACTCTGTGCAGTTTCCCATAAGGGCTTGTTAACTTTTGAGGTTCTTTCTCTACATTTAGGGTATTGTCTCCAATAGTAAACCAAAGTTTTCCATCACTTCCAAACCTTAATCCTCCTCCAATGTGCGTCTTACCATTTGGGTTGGTTGCAGTTTTATAAAGTATAACCTCGCTACCCGCTGCCATAGTTCCATTTGATTCAGTAATTCTGGAAAGGTGGTATTCAAGCGGATTATTATTTACATAAAATATATAGATAAACCTATTTTGTTGATAGTTTGGGTCCAAAGTAATTCCTAAAAGTCCCCTTTCTCCCTGCTGGTTAACAGCAATTGGGCTGTTGGTAAAATTACTTACTACCCCGTTGCTTACAATTTTTATATTCCCGGATTTCTCAATAACCAATATTTTTCCATCCGGAGTTTCAACAAAATCAGTAGGTTCATTAAATCCTGATGCTACCTCAGTCTTAAAAAAGGATTGTGGAAGTGCACGAACTATATTAGGCTTCAAAAAATTAGGGATTGTAATCCCTAGTAAGAATAAAAGCAGTAAAAATGAGCTGATAAATCTAAAAACCTTCATATTTAGAACTATAAGTCTAGATAAGTCTGGTATTATATAGTTATAGGATATGAATTACAAGTATTAGAGCTTAAATTATCCTAAATAAATTAAGTTTTTCTTTGTTTGGGAGAATATAAGTTTTAACAAACTGTAATTGTAGCTGTTTCTCCATTTGAGGGCTTTTTGCAACTCCAAATGAGCAGCCCCACTGGCAATAAACCTCTGCATATCCTTTTATCTCCTTTATACCAGCTGGTACAGGTTTTCTGTCAATTAAAATATCACTGCTGCTTATTAACACCTCTCCATCCTTTACTAAACAGGATTGGCCTGGAGGGGAAATACCCAAAACAAAATCCCTGCATAAGGTTTGTTTATCAGAATAAACATAAGTTTTAATTTGGTTAAGTGCTTTACCATTAAGTAAAATTGGTGACCCCAAATCATTCTCAACTATTAAAATATAATCATTTTCTTTTAAAAATTTGACCATCTCAGCTTGGATTGGAAACTGATTGTCATTATATCTTTCTTTCAGAAAAACTATATCAGCTGTAACTACATTTAAATTTGTAAGGCCTGATACATATCCATATGTCCTTAAATTGCTGGGGTTAAAATGCTCCCATTCAGAGACAACCAGCACTCTGTTATTTTTTGCAGTTAAATTAAAGCTTTTTAGATCCTCAATTACCTGATCCATAGACCATGTATTCAAATCCACTTTTTTAGATAATAAGTTATTGTCCTCAATTACATTAAATCTTCCCAGTATTGGAATATTAATAGGATATTTAAAATTTGTAAAAAAACTTGGCCTGAAGCTAAGTACCAAAAAATAGCTAATCATAAAAATACTTAAGAAACTAAGCATCAATATCCCAACAGTTTTCATTCTTTTGATCAATAAATCTAAAACAGCTAAAACTATGAAAAATACAAAAACTAAAAGATGCATCGTAAACCTTGAATCTTTATTTCCCAATAAACTAAATATTAAATAGTTAACTAAAATCATAGAGATAACAAACCATTTAAATTTGTTTTTTATAAACAAGTAAATTGGCAAACAAACTAAAAAAACTAGCGCAGGTATTGGGGTTACCTGATCCCTAATGAAAATGTTTAAATAGTCCCTAAAATTTTCTAGCTGCCAAATATTTTTTCCATCAGGATTTGAATGGTCAACACTATAAATTTTCCCAAGATAAAGCAAATCATTTAAATTTGATAGGTACCAAGGCAAAGTAACCAGTCCAAAAACTATCATTCCCAAAAAAGCGTTTTTTAATTGTACAATTTTGCTTTTCTGTCTATAAAAATTAACAAGCGTTAAAAATGCCGGGACTGATAAATAAATAAGTCCTGTCCATTTGGTCATTCCCAAACATCCTGCTGCTATAAAAAAGTAAAGAGTTGGTTTAAGTTTTTTAAGGCATTGGGATTTTTGAAAAAAATATAAGCTTAAAAATAAAAATCCAACAGATGGAATATCAAGCATTAGTTGTCTTGATTGGTTAAAAAATATAGGGGATAAAGATACAAAAAGTGTTGAAAAAAATGCAATAAAACTATTGCTTATATTTTTAAGATATAGATAAATTATTAATAGGGTAAATATAAAATAGATTGTCCCTAAAAACTGTCCTATTTTAATTGAAACCCCAGTAAATAAAAGGATTAATGCAGATATTGTGTGTACTAATATTGGGTAATAGTTAGAAACTTTTAACACCTCTAGAAAATCTAAACTCTTAATTTTTTCTAAAACAGAAATTGAGATGAATAAGTGATTAGCACTATCCCAGGGAAGGGGGGCATTATTCAAATTTATCCAATATAAATTAGTAAGGGCGTGTACACTAAATAGCAAAAAAAGGAGTAGTGTCCAAACAGTTAACTTTTTCATACTTTTTTTGCATAAACTATTAATCTTTGCCAGTCTGTTCCAGGGGGCCAGCAAGTCTGCATCACCAAATCTGCCTCTGTTTGATGAATTAACTCAATTTGATCTGGATTGATAATTTCTCTTGAAGTTACTTTATATTTATACTCCTTACTATTTAAAAATATGCTCACATCATCTCCTTCAACTAAATCTTTCAGAGCATAGAACTTTGCATTGTATTGAACTACGTTAAAAATAGAGTCAGTTGAGTGGGAAAAAAGATACATTGGTCCACTCTCATATGGCAGGTATGAACCCTTTGCATGTGCCACCCCATTTTGCAGCTGCTCTTTGTATTCCCTCTCATTAGTTGAATCAACAAATGGAATAATATTTGATTCAATATTAATTTTGGGAATAATTACCCTAAAGTCTTTAATTATAAACTTTTCTCTTTCCCTTTGGTCCCTGGCATTAAATTCAGCTAAGCTCTCCCCGCTCCATTTTTTCTCAACCACTTTTGTTGCATTTGTTACTTCTTTTGGAGAATTTCCCATCAATCCTGGAGTAAATATCGGAAGTAGGACACTTGCTAAACTGACAAAAGAAACAACCAGTAAAACTGTTGCAATGCTTGGATAAAATTTACTTACTTTTGGAAACTCAATACTTTTAAAACTTCCTAAAATTTTCTTATCCCATTCCAAAAATTTCTGGTTAATCTTTTCAAATCTCATTAACTTATTTTTTCTGGTTTTTTTTGAAGCCTTTGCAAAAACTAATGACCCGCAAAATTCTAAACCCTCACTTACATCAAAAAGGGTAATTACTTTACCTGGCTGATAGTATTTAATAGTTGCCTGCATGTTAAAATTATTTTTAGGCCTGTAGTATAGCAGAAACATTCTCATGATACAAACTTCTCTATCTGGTATACTTTTTATATGACCAAAGCCAGGGTTTTATCATTTAAATATGCAATTGAAGGCATCTGGACTGCGCTAAAAGATCAACCAAACTTTGTCTTTCACATACTGGCTACAATAGTAGTAATTTTATTCGGCTGGTTTTTTCAAATCTCCACTCTCGAGTGGATTATTTTAACTCTAACTATTGGAATAGTAATATCAATTGAACTAACTAATACTGCAATTGAGGAAGTTGTAAACTCTTTTACAGATGAAATTCACCCATCTGCCAAAAAAGCCAAAGATGTGGCTGCAGGAGCAGTGCTTGTAGTCTCAATCATGGCAGTAATTGTTGGACTTTTAATCTTCTTACCCTATTTTATCTGAATATCATTACACACCGGTGTGATAACTTAATTTAACTCATCTCCCCAGCTATCTCAGATAATCTGGTTTGAAAATTTACTAAGTCCTCTTGAAAAAGAAGAAAAGTGTTTCTTTTTCTTTCTCCATTTTCTCCAACAAAAGAAGATTCATTGATCTTTATATATTTTTTATCATTGGAAGCTAAATAAATATCAAAAAAGTAAGTTTTCTTCCCGCACTTCAAAACAGAAGACTTAATTGGCTGTTTCTTTTCCATTCTTATGCTCACCCCCTTCCCTTGTCCCGCGAAGCTTTACGCGTAGTGGGACTTCGTGTCGTTTTCCCAAATCTGCTCTTTTGCGATACCGAAGTTAACAATATAATAAACCGAATATTACCCCAATGTCAATTCTATCAAACTATATCAAGAATACTTCTCAAGCAAGGTCAATACCCTATATTCATTTAATCCCAACCCATTACTTTTCTTAGAAGTTTTTGAAAAGTGGGGAATTAAAATATGCTTTTCATAAGTGCTTAAAACTGTTGGGTGAATATAATATTTTCTGCAAACATTTGGGGTATTTCTTAAATGACTAGCCACAGTTTTAACAGTAGATGCAATATTTTGCTTTAGCCCCTGTTCATCTTCAAATGACCCTAAAGAATGCAGAGTAGTTGCCCCCAAAACTGTCCCTCCCCAAGTCCTAAACTCTTTTGCAGTTGTTTCTTCTTTAGTTATTTCATGCAGGTACTCATTAACATCCTCTGAATCCACGACATGTCTTTTCCCCTCCTCATCAATACACTGAAACAGCTGGTAGCCAGGAAGCTCAATACATTTTTTCAAAGTCCTGGCAACTATTGGATTAGAAACTTCTACTAAGTGTTCAATCCCGCTTTTACCTTTAAATTCAAACCTGACTTTTATACCACTCACATCCACATGCCTGTTTCTTAAAGTTGTCAATCCAAAGGAATTATTATCTTTAGCATACTCCTCATTTCCTACCCTGATAAAAGTATGTTCCAAAAGCCAGATTATTGTAGCCAAAACTTTTTTCCTCAAAAGCTCTGAAACCTCCATATCCCTCCTAACTTTACTTCTAATTTTTGGAAGGCTTTGGGCAAATGGAACCATCTTGGAAAATTTATTTTCCTGGCAAATTTTTATCCACTGCGGGTGATAGATATACTGCTTTCTTCCCCTATCATCTATTCCAGTTGTCTGAAGATGAGTATTTTCAGATGGAGAAATCCAGACATCTTTCCAGGCTGGAGGAATATTTAAACTCTTAATCCTTTCCAAAATATCCTGGTTTCTTATTACACTCCCATGGACATCAATATATTTAAAACCCTTACCAACTCTAAACCTCTTAAATCCTTTTATGGAATCAGAAACATACCTAAGGTTTGCTTTTTTGGCTTGTTTTATTAAATCAGGAATTTCGGGCATTGTTTAAATTGTATATGTGTTGAAGGTATAAATAATATAGGGACAATCTCATCTTCATAAGCTCAAGCAAACTAATCCTTTTACAAGCTTCAGCTAGAGAAGTCTTATCTTCATTAGTTAGTGTTAACTTTTGAGAAGTAAAACCATACATAATGGAACTTTTATTCTGGTTATGTTCTATACCCAGAGCGTGTCCCAACTCATGGGCAAGCGTATGTGTCAGCTCATTTTTGCTTATATTAAAATAAATATCTATTTTCTTATTGGCAGGGTCATACAAACCCTCCTCTGGTTTTTCTGTAATAGCACTGTTGAATGTATTTATAGTCTGATTTAAATTCTTTACATCTGCATTATAAGAACTGGTTGACCTATTTAAGGTTTTGGCCATCTCATTTAAACTTTCTGCTTCAGCTTTTAATGCATTTTGTTCCTCAACAAGTCTTTTATATTCATCCTCAGGGGCCCCACCTTTTGAATTCCAATCTTCAATCTCGCTATTTAATTTAGTAATTCTATCCTCAAACTTCTTTGATCTTCTCTCAAACTCTGCTATTTCTGGATTAATCTCACTTTGTTTATCTTCCAACTTACCTTTGAGTTGACTGATTTTTGAATTTAACTCCTGCCTCTCATCATAAACCAGGTTAATATTAAAATCTGAAGCTTTATCAAACTCATAAAGATTTTTAATCTCACTTTTTTCCCATACATCTTCAGCCTGCTTAGTATAGTTTAAAAACTCATCCTCACTTACTCCAAACTTTGGATCCACTGATCCAATTTTATAGGTAAAAGGCTTATCACACTCAGAAAAATAAAAAGCTTGTGTATATGAATTATATCCAAGTCTATGTGGAATAACTAGAATACTTACAATTACCAATAAAATATAAATCCAGATATGTTTATCCATAAACTAAATTTTACCAAGATTTCACTACCAACTTCCACTTGCTCCTCCGCCTCCTGAACTTCCTCCTCCAAACCCTCCAAATCCGCTCCCACTACCTCTGCTTCCCCAAAAACCTCCCCTTGTGGATGTCCAGTCAGTTTTAAATCCTCCCTCTTTCATCTTTTTGAAAACTCTTGAAAGTAGAAAATCTAAAATTAGCCCGATAACTCCAAAAAGCAGTGATCCTACTATACCTACAGCTACACTCGCAAGGAAAACTCCTACTAATATCCCAATTACTCCACCTACAACTCCTCCCAGCCAAAAACTGGTTGTCCTGGCCATATAGGCAAACAAATAAACTATTAAAATAAATCCAAAAAATAAAAACTCTAAATTATCAAATATAAACCCAATAATTTTAAAAACTTTTGAGAAATCCTCAGGCTCATTAATTGGATTTTCTATCTGTTTAATAATTGCATCCACACCATCATTTATTCCTCCGGCAAAGTCATTACTCCTAAATTTTGGGGCTATAACATTCCTAATAATTTCCCCTGCTTCCCCGTCAGTAATAAAAGGTTCCACCCCATAACCCACTTCAATCCTCATCTTCCTATCGTCTGTAGCTGCTAAAAATAAAACTCCATTATCCTTATCTTCCTTTCCAACCTTCCAGCTTTCAAAAACCCTGACTGTATAATCATCAATATCCTCATTCTCTAAACTGCTGGTAGTCATTACAGCAATCTCATTAGTTGTTTGTTTTTCAAAATTGTTTAACTTAGCTTCTAAATTAGTTTTTTGCTGCTCTGTTAAAACATTTGCAAAATCATTTACAAACCCTGATGGTTTTGGGATATCTTTTGCAAAAATTAATGATGCAGATAAAAATAGAAGTAGAAAGGTTGCTAAAAAAACTTTAGCAAAAAGTTTCATCAAAATTCAACTTTTGGAGCATTCTCTGACCCACTGGATGATTCAAAATATATTTTAGATCCAAAACCAAAAAATCCTGCAAATACATTCCCTGGTAAAGTTGAGATTGCAGTATTGAACTTCTGGACCAGTTCATTGTATCTTCTTCTTTCAACTGAGATCCTGTTTTCAGTCCCAGCCAACTCATCCTGAAGCCTCAAAACTGCCTGATCACTTTTAATCAGGGGATAATTTTCAAAAATTGCGATAAGCCTTCCTAAAGACCCTTCAACTTCATTTGCTGCTTTTACCTTATCCTCAGGAGTTTGGGCTCCTGAATAGTTTGCACGGGCATTAGCAATATCAGAAAATATTTTTTGTTCCTGGGCCATTAAACCCTTTACAGACTCAACTAAAGTAGGGATTAGATCAAACCTTCTCTGATATTGGACTTCTACCTGTTTCCACTGTCCCTCAATTGCATTAGTCTGGGTTATAAAAGAGTTGTAATACCCCATTGCCATCAGGGCAAAAATTATTAAAAGTGCAGCAATCCCGCCCAAAACTAATACCAAAGGACTTTTCATATTTTCATTATATCAAATGGCTAGTCTCTAAGTAACCCGACTTTTACTTCTTTCCTCCTTTAACCCAAAAGTCATCCTTTTTATTCTCAAACCACCAGTCATTATAATTAGTTTTTAATATGACTTTAGCCAATTGTTTTGCTGAACTTGTTTTAAGTCTTTTTAACAAAGGAGGTATCCAGTCTTTTGCCTGTACATTCCCATAATATTCTCTTCTCTACCCTAAACCCACCTCGGGCGTGTGCTAGCTTGACACCTTGGGATTTTACCCTACTTTATAGAAGAATTATGTTGAGGAGAATTAATTAGCCCACATTTTTTGAAATGCTTTTTTATAGGAAACCATATGAACCTAGATTTTGTAAGTTTCTATTTGTTCCCTTTTCTTATCCTTTACTATTTTAGTACACCCCACCGAATGTACATTTTAAGACTTAAACAAAAACTCCTAGATCTCTCTATAGTTAGATCTACCTATCGTTAATATCCCTACTTATATAAGTAGTACTTCTATATAACGAGGGTTATGAGTTATCTTTTTATGTACTCTTACCTACTCTATCCATTCTAGGCTGGATAGGGGTATTAGAGTCTTTATTTGAAGTGAAATTTAGAAAATCTAAAAAGGCAATAATGTACCTTCTTTTACTTAAACAGTATCTAATTAGAACCCGTTTGAATCTTTAACTCGACTAAGCAATTGTTCAAAAGTTGCTTTTTCTTCATTTGCAACATTCAACCCTTCAATACCATCTTTTTTAGCACTTAAAAATATTAGTGACGTAGCGTAAGAGCTTAACTGCAATGATAGCTCTCTTTCATCATTTGACATACTCGTCTTTATTTTCGGAATTCTATCTCTTATGGATGTTATATTTCGAGTTATAGAGCCATATTTTGGAAAATCCTCATCCTTAACGTCATCATATACTTCAACATATCCTAGTTTCTTATACATATCTTCGTATTGACTCTGTAGATCAATAAGCTCTGAATAGATATCACTGTAAAGATCAAACTTTTCTTTTGTTATTGCTTGCTCTACCTGTGTATTTACTTGTGGAGTTTCATTTTTAGAGCCTCCTCTACTGAACAGAAATGAGATAGCTGATAATGCAACAAATCCAACAATTAACCAAGTAAATATTTTCTTCATACTATAGCTTGCATTATAGCAAGAATCAGATGAGTACGCTATATAAAATCCTATGAGTACTCTAGACAATATGAAGAATGGGATTATCTTTTCAAACTCCTCAAACGGAGACAGAAAATAAGAAGCTCAGAAGGGAATTCACCAAAAGGCTGAGCGAAAGACTGAAAGAGGTGAGAAAAAGTAAAAAGCTGACTCAACAAGAATTAGCTGAAAAAGCTGGTTTACACCTTACTTATGTAGGACATTTAGAGCTAGGGAAGTATCATCCTACTGTATTTGTGATGTGGAAAATTTCAAAGGCACTGGGGGTTTCAATGAATGAGCTTACTGGATTTTAATCCAGATCAATTATCAATTACTAAAGTAGTTTTGAACTGCATTAAATAAAGCCTCAGCTTCTTGTTCTAGTCTATTACTATTTTTAATGGCTTCATACTCATCACTATCTGTTAAAAAGAATCCTTCTGAAATAGTGGACGGCATTTTGGATTTAAGAAGAACCCCTGAAGCGTAACGGGAAATACCATTGTTAGGCAGATTTAACCCACTAGATGCTGTGTTTACCACCTCTCGTGCTAATGCTACATCTGACTTCTTCATATATAAACCTAGTGAGTAGTCTGTATCTGGATTTGTTGAGCCATTATGATGGATTGAAACAAGGATAGAGGCATTTTGTGAATTGCAGAAGTTGTACCGATCTGCATTTGATAAATCCCTATCATCCTCTCTTGTCATATAAACAACGTAGTTAGCTGTCTGTAGTTTTCCCTTTAACAATTGGGCAACTTGCAGATTAACGTCTTTTTCAAACAAATCATTATTAGAGGTTCCTATTTCAGAACCACCATGTCCTGCATCTACACAAACAGATTTGGCAGTTGGTGTCGGAGTAGGTGTTGGAGATGGCTTAGCAGCAAGTACAGGATTTACCAAAGAGGCTAAAAGTAATGTAGAGATAGCAAGTACTAGAGCTTTCATAAATGTAGTCTTAAAACATTATGGCAGATTTAGATGAGTACTACAATATTGTAAGTGCTTTGTAAGTGAAAATTTAGTAAAATACACCTATAGAGAACTAAGAAAATTATGAAGTTTGGAATCAGAATGCCATCTCTAAAGCGTAGAATTGCAGCAAGAACATCTTGGAAACGATATGTTAGGCATAGTATGGGCTTGAAAGCTCCTAAGGGTATGGGAATACTCACAAACCCTAAGAAGGCACTATATAACAAAGTGTACAACAAAACTTCGGTTAGCGTAGATGACTTATTAAGGGCTCCTAGCCATAAGAGCAACAACTCCTCTGCTACTCAACGCTCAACAATAGATAACCAATACCCAACTGGCATAGAAATTTCAAATACTGGCAACATTATTAGAAGCTCAAGCAAGGCTTTAACTGTAACCAGTAAAAATTTTGAGGAATTACGCAAACAAATCACGGATATTTACAATCAGCGAGTAGAGCTACTTAAGAAACTCAGTTCTGCAAAAACAAAACAATTTTTTATAACTCTTGTGCATTTTGGAAGTTATCTAGTCATTGTAGGGTTTTTCTATAAGAAAATTGCAGACGCTAGGAAGGCTCAACAAGAAGTTGTCATAGATTTAGAAAAACAGGTTTCAGAAACTTTTGTACAGCTAACTTTTGCTGATAAATCACAACTTGAAAAAAGCTGGCTCAATTGCATTGATACTTTCAAAGAGTTGATGGATAGCGAGAAGATCTGGGACATTACCTATGCTGAGGGTGTAGATAGAGTAAAGACAAGGACTGTTGCTCAAACAGCTACTAAAAGAACTCCTATATCAAAAACTGATCGAGAAATTGAATTTGTTAAGAGCGACTTACCTCATTTATTTTTACCTAACACAAATGGCCCCGATTTATTCTTCTATCCCACATTTTTACTTCTTTTTAAAGACAATCAAGAATTCGGCATATTCGATCTTAAAGAAGTAAAAGCCACAATGAAACTTTCTGGGTATGTGGAAGAAGAAAGCGTACCAAAAGATACAGAGATTATTCAACATACTTGGAAAAAAGCCAATAAAGATGGTTCTATGGACAAAAGATTCAAGGGAAATTATCAAATTCCTATTGTTAAATATGGCGATATGACTTTTGAATCAGAGGGCGGGCTTGAGGAATCATTTATGTTTAGTAACTTCGATGCCTTCACGGAGTTTGCAAAAACATATGAGTATCATGTCTCGTTATTAGGCAAACTCTAATATGTTTAACTTTTTTAATAATACGAGAAAATTTTGCAATTATGTACATGCTGGAAAAAAAATTTGCACTTAAAATATCTACCATACTTGCTAGTTCATACTATAAAGACTGGATAAACTACTTTGAAAAGGTTTTAAGAGCCACAAGAAGTAAACGACATAAAGATAAAAAGGACGTACTACTAGCTTTACAGTGGAAGTTAGCGAAATTAGAAACTCAACTCTGGGATTTGCTACGAGAAGGAAGAGGGAAAGCAAAAACACTTCACGAAAAAACTAATTTAACTACAAAAGAACAAAAGGACTTAGACGGAATAGAAAATCACATTCTTATACATGAGCAACTCATACGAATATCTCGTACGATATGCGATGGCATAGCATGGAGAAATTTAGACTATAACCGAACATTTTTAAATTCATCTGCTAGAGGATTTGGTGCTGGTAGTGTTGACGCCAAAAGCAAGGAATTTAGAAGTGAACTTGAATGGGCTTATAGAATTTCTAAAGGACTAAATAGTTTAGTAATACTTAACGATCTAACAAGGTTTCTTAGAATTGGGGATATTACTGAGATTAATGAAGGGATGGCCTTTATTCATGAAATTAAAAAATATGGCAAAGATGTTAAAAATATATTTACTCTAAAGAGAGTAAAAGGGAAAGCAAAAATCAGTAGTCAAGCAAAACGATTATTGGAACTTCAAAGAATTGCTTTTGCCAATAAAGCCAAGATTTATGGAATAGATATAGGGACTAGAAAAATTGACTTAGATTTAAAAACCAACGTAGTCAGAATTAAAAAACTATTTCGTGAGTCAGAAAAAAAATTTGTAGTTTCAGAATATGTTGATGACTGCATACATGTAGAAGTAACCAACTTTAAGGCAATAAAAGAAAGTAGAAAACCTATAGATATTGAAGAATTAAAGAAACTATCACCTAAAAATAAAACAAACGATCTTGTACTCATTCATAGCAATTGGGATACATTTTATAGTGATAAAAAAGGCAACTTTGTAAGATCTGCTCCACCTTATTCTATATTTCCACTATCAGCTAAAGACTGTTTGTATTTGATGTCGGGATACTACTTAGTTAAATGCACACTAAACGTAACCAAATTAAAAGAAATTTTAAAACAACACAGCTGGGAAATAGAAGAAAGAACTGAAGCAGATTTGGATAAGCAAATTGCAGATTTCGAGAAAGAGAAAGACACAATGTTCACAGTTAAAGAAGGTTTATATACTCATGCTCCTGACGATGGTGGTTTATTTACCATTAGACGTGGGCCATTTAGTGTAGCACTCGACACAATGCTATATGCAAGGCTAACTATGGAGTACCTAACACTAGATAGTTTTCTTAATATTCTTGAAGAAATGTATAAAGTCGCAGCACAAAGACAAAGTAGTGATGCATATTTCCCAAGATTTAAGAATGAAGCTGAATTGTGGAATTAAATTTTATAGAGTATGAAATTACAGATAATAGAAAAATTGGACATATTTTTAAAAAATCATCCCTTGAAGGAAGAGTGTGAGGTGGTTTATTTTCTAGTTGAATTAAGAAAACTACTTGATAGAGAAAGAGAGCAAAATCAATCTGAAAAATATACCCTAGTCCGTTTCCATGCAGATTGGATTGTGCATACAAGAAAGGATCATATTACAGTGGCAATGAAAGAAATTATGGGCAAAATAGATGAATCTATAGACACATATCCTAAAGATGAAAATATTGACTTCCTCCTATTACCAGAATTCAAGAAGGAATTAGCAAGTCTATTGGAAGAATATAGCTTACCTCATAACTTTTGTAGTAATGATGAAGAATGGCTAAATTTTATGGTTGCATTAACATCTGCTCTTGCAGATCAACCAATTATTAACCCTACTCCTAATATTGCTGAGTTTCGTTACATTGACTTAAAAAAGGAAGGCATCATGGCTAATATAGACTTTAGAGGTACTAAAACTGGAAGTAGTATCACTTTAGGGTTCGGATTATAACTTACTTCAGAGCAAAACAAGCGAGATCAAAAGCAAATGAGAGATCTTGATAAACTTATTGTAAATTAAAGCTGTGCAGATGTATAATACAAATACTTCTGCCCTGAATATATGGGCAAAAAAATCGCATTTATTCTTTTAGGCATTATCGGAATTCTCCTTATTGTAGCTTTTGCTGGTTGGCAAATCATTAAAGTTTCCCCTCAATATTCTGTTTACCAAATTTATCAGGCAACGAGTCAACACGATTATGAGAAATTTAAGAAATATGTTGATGTAGAAGGAATATCCAATAATGTTATTGATAAAGCATTGGCACAGGCAACAGAATCAACCGCAAAAGACACATCAAATAACGATCCCTTTTATCAACTAGGCCAAAGTATTGGACTCGGACTCATCACCTCAATGAAACCTCAGCTCAAGGAAAAAATGACAACGGAGATAAAAAAAGCCGTTGAAGAAGGTACTTTTAAAACAGACTATAAACCAAAAAATATAGTTGGGTATTTTAATACAGTTCAGGCTAAAAAAGATGGAAAAGTAGCAACTGTAACCATCAAGACTCAAGGTAAGGACGATTTGACTTTTAAAATGAGAGACTTGGGTGGTTACTGGCAAATCTTTGACATGGAACTTCCTGTACCTGAAGCAGATGCTACAAAATCACCTACTGAAACTACCTACCAAGCAAAATATGGAGAAAGAGTAGATATTGGTAGGGGATGGTATCTAACAGTTGAGGCACCCGCAGAATACAAACCCACCGGCTATTCTACTCCAAAAGAAGGCAATAAATATGTTGCTGTAAAAATAACATACGAGAACACCACCGATGCACCAGATTCATATTCAACATATAACTTTAAACTAAAAGATGACAAAGATTTTTCATATAGTGATACCTCTGGCGGAAAAGATCCGAGAATTGACTCAGGAGATCTTGAGGCAAATGGAAAAGTTACTGGGTATATGACATTTGAGATACCTCAAGATAATGAACCCAAATCGCTTGTGTATAGCGGATCAAAATCTGTTGTATTTTCATCTACTCAAAAATAAATCCTTCCCTCAACATTAGCCACATCAGTAACTTAGCAGTTTTCTTTTCCCCTTAGTAGAATGGTAAACTTAAGATCGTCAAAAACTTAGTGTATTAGGGTTAACTTTATGTAGCCGTTAGTAATCATATTTTGATATAATAAGTACATTAAATCCCTATGAAATTAGCTATTGTTCTATCTTCTAACAATCCAGAAACAAACTGGAATGCGTTTAGGCTTGCAAACTTGGCATTAACCAAAGGTGATACTGTTTCTGTTTTTCTTCTCGGCGAGGGTGTGGAATATGGCCAAGTAAGCTCTGCTCAATTCAATATTAAAGAACAGGTTGAAAAGTTCTTGTCATCAGATAAGGCACAGATTATTGCCTGCGGTACTTGTTTAACGCTGAGAAAACAAGGAAGCACGGAAGAGTGTCCTGAAGGCAATCTTGAAGACTGGTATCGCATCGTTTCCGAAAGTGATAAAGTTCTTACCTTTTGAAAATGAGCAAATTATGAAAAAAGCACTACTTATTTCTGTTCTTTTATTTACTTTGTTACTAACTCCATCTTCAATTTTTGCTCAAGGAATGATGGGTAACTGGACAAGTTCATCACCATCTGCAATCTCTGATGACCACACTGCTCGTGAAGAACAGGAAGGTAAAGAAACTTGGGAAAAACTACAGTCAAAACAAATTGAATGCAAAAATCTCACTGATGAGCAATATGGTTCTCTCGGCGAGTACTTCATGGGACAATCTATCGGTGATACCCAAAGGCATGCACTCATGAATCAGATGATGACCAGTATGATGGGTGAAGAAGGCGAAGAACAGGCGCATATTGCGATGGGGAAAAGGCTCAGCGGTTGTGAACCCGATGCTCAAGTCCCTTCAAATGGAGTTGGTTTTATGCCAATGATGTGGATGATGGGAGGAGGTGGCAATCCTATTATGGGTTATAACGGCGGTTGGGATAACATGATGGGCTGGGGAGGCTTTGGGTTCGGTTGGATATTTATGATAATATTCTGGATCCTTATAATTCTTGGTGTCGTGGCACTAGTTCGCTATCTGGGCAATTCAGGAAAATCTGTAAAAGATGATAAAACACCTTTAGAGATTCTCAAAGAACGATATGCTAAAGGAGAAATAGACAAGAAAGAATTTGAAGATAAGAAAAAAGATTTGGCTTAAAAAACGTTATTTTGTCGATAATGTTTTATTCTTTTTTATTTTGATACTATAGTCACGGCTAGCCGTACTTTGTTCATTTCCTATGCTTTAACTAACGACTACCTATGTGCTTTACAGTTATTGATACCTCATATTCCCTGAGCACTATTTGAGTTAATGGACTGCCAATTCGAACACTACAGCTTAAACACAATCCGTGTTTTAGCACATCACCATCACCACATATCAAGCACTCGTCATCTAGTATAGAATTAGCGAGTTTATTTTCAAAGTTTCTTGAATTTACTAGAGATTTGTATTTATCAGCATCTTTTTTCTCTTTTAACGTAAGTTTTTCTAGTAATGTCATTTAATATCACCTCCAATCCGATTTTAATCATTGATTATTTATCTCCATGTTTACTTATAGACTTTAAGATAATGGTAAGAAATCACCCTTTCATTGCTAAAATGTAATATGTTGTAATCACTTTTAACATATTCATCTTCAAACCAATCATCAATTATCTTTTTATACTCATCTAATACTAAATCTCCCTCAACAAAAGGCATCTCATCCAAAGATAGGAACCCATCAACAGCCCGTTCAAACTGTATTGGTGTTATTCGCGGATGAGGCTTATCAAAACATTTTTCATAGGATTCAGCATAGTATTGTATGGCCAGATTTATTTCTTCATATATACTAGGATTTTTCTTTAAATGGTTTTGTATTGTATCTGTATCTTTTGTTTCGTTTTTCTGTAGAGAAAAACCATTATCATTATTTACTCTATTACTTATATCTCTACCACTATCTTCAATCCTTGAATTGATAGGTATCCATCTTTCGATGGCTACGGGATACAGTTTTCTTTGTATTATTTGTTTCTTATCGTTCCTTATGACTTCACGCTTAAGTAACTGTTTTTTTACCAGTGAACTTATAATGTTAGATGTACTTCCTCCCGATAGGCCAAACTGCTTACCGAGCCATTTATTAGACGCGTAACAATATCCGCTTTTTGTACTAAGCCCGATTACCCTACCCACAATCAATTTTTCATTTGAGGTAAGATCACGTCTTGATACTATTGTTGGTGGAATTAAACACCAGCCTATTCCATCTTCATATTTCATTTTCATATTTATGTCTGCTATCTATTGACAGGATATGAGTACTTCTCTTTAAATTCTTTGTTGTACCTCTCAGCTTCTTCAACATCAAAATCTATTCTAGGCTTCAACCTAAAACTTTCGTATTTGCTGTTCGGAGAAAGTGAAATTGTGATCGTTGTTCGAGGGCATACTCGTGCTGGAATTACATAAATAGCTATGGGAATTAGAGGATCAATGTCGTCATCATAAACACAGCATATGTAATATAAGACATCGTGTCTCTTTTTCTTTACTCGAAACGACTTTCTTCCTTTACTATGTGTAGATTTTATGTTGACTTTATTTTCATACCAAAGTCCATCGAATTTATTTTTATCGTCAATTTCTCCAAAATCCTTAAAGTGCTTTTTAAAATAGGGAAAATCCATAATAAAAAGCTCTGCTAAACGTCCCCATCCAGAATTATTATTGTAGAGATAGAGTAAAGGAATTCTTGGAATATGGTAAAGCCTCATGTACTTTATAACAGTTACATTTGACATACCCAGTTTTTCAGCCATTTTATGAGTTGTTCCCAATTCAAAATGGAGCTTTCTTAACATCTGCTCGTCAATATTTTCTTTTTTTATCTTCATATTGCTTTTTTACCCTTATTCTTTTTGTTTTCCGCTTCCCATTCTTTACGAATCTCTTCGTAAACTTCTTTGCTTATCTCTTCCCCATTCAAACCATGCTCATTGATATACCTAATAAACCCCTCTGTCAGCTTGTATTCGCGATCAAGCTCCTCATCAATTTTTTTCTGCTCCCGCTTGATCTTGTTTAGTTCTTTTTTACCAAGTTGAAACATCCGATCAATATCTCCCCACCAACCAAAATGGGCTTCTATTTTTGAAAGATCCTCCAATCTCTTTTGTATCTGACAAGCCAAATTAATATAGAACTCATCACTTGTTCCGAAAGTGCGAGCGGTCTCACCCCAAATTGCATAACCAAGACTCACATCCAACACATAGTATTTAAGTGCTGCCTTTAAGATTGCTATTTCTGTCTCTGTCAAATTGACTTCAAAGGTTCTGTCTACTTGTGTCATTTTTATCTCCTATACTCCTGAATGAATACGAGTTTTGAGCTCGTTAATACTTTCAATTAAGTCTCTTGCGTCAACTTTCAATTTGTTATTCCAGTATTGTGAGATTATGTTTTTAACATTTTCTTCTGGATCATCGAACACAAAATTGAAAAAGCGTTCTGTGGTTTTTTCTAGTCGAATTAGAGGTACTCCCGCAGTTTTAAGGATTACAGCTTGATAGAAATCATTACATTTATACTCTTTTGGTTTTTCCATATTTGGTTTTTCCATTTTGTATTTTTTCAATAAATTCTTTTTCTTTTCGTGCCTTTACAGAAGCATGTAAAATCTGGACAGCATGAACCACGTTATCTATTACCTTCTCTTGTTGTTCTGGTGTGAGTTTTGAAAATGGCTGACTTTGCATGTCAACCAAAGTTTACAAAAAGAGGATTTGTCTAAATTTATATAATGTTAGACAAACAATTATTTGAAGATAGGATTTAGCTGTAAGGTGTTAGTAGTAAAAATATAGAATTCTTTATATTCACTAACTTGAGCAATTTTTTTATTTATCTCCCGAGCTGCACGATAAACCTTCATTTTCTTAGCCTTTAGATTATCTAGATTATCCATATGCCACTTATTTAATATCTCATCCCATTCCCATGTTTTCTTTTTAGAGGCTCCATTCTTAAGAACTACATTGCATAATTCAAACTGATCTGTATTTTTTCTTATCTTACCTAAAGTATTACCACTTACTTTAACCTCACCAGTCGCATCATCAAATGTCACGATTTTTTCTTTCTGAGCAAATTTACTATTTTGAACATCAAACATTTCTATAAACTTATTGAGGCCGTCAACGCTAACTAAAATTGCTGCATGTCTATCTTTCTTAGGCCCCCATGAGTAAACAGTAGGAACTCCACCCCAATAAGTAGCCTCGTAATAATATTTAGGTATTTGATTATCTTCTAAGTAATCTTTAGCGAGAGCTTTTGTAAAAATAGGATCTACGAAATTTATTTCTGGCAAGACTTGCTTTACCCAATCATCATTTTCATCAACATTATCGACGTGCCATTTTCTAGTGTTTATAGCCTCTATTACTCCATGTTTTTCTAAAAATACAGGCGTCTTGTCTTGTTTGTAGCCATATATTGTTGCTATTCCTTTAAGTTGGAAAGAATCTCTTTTATCTCTAGCAATATTTACTATTGCTCCTTTTTCTTCTGGCAGTAGCGAATTAAGAATATTTTTTACTAGTCTCAGAGAATCTAAGATTACATCATTATTCATATTGCATTTTACATTTAACTATGGTTAACTTAGTATAAGTTATGGTAAATAGTAAATCAACTAGTTTATTTTCTCCTTCAGATCCAAATACTTGGGGATATCTCTTAACACTTGAGCAAACAGCAAGAATTCTAGGGGTTAGCAATTGGACTTTAAGGGAATGGGACAAAAAAGGAAAGCTTGTAGCTATTCGTGTAGGTTCCAGAAATGATAGACGCTATAGAAAAGAAGATGTCTTGGCTTATTTGAATTCAGTAGAAATTAAGTTGAAGAAATAAATTGTTCGATTAAATGTAATATGGAAAATAAATTTAAAATTAGAGCTGTTATTTACGGAAGAGTCTCAACAAAAGAACAAGCAGACGGCAAGGAATCTATCCCCGATCAAATAAGAGTGTGCAAAAAAGCCATAGCCGATCACGGCTGGGAACTGGTTGAAGAACCCTATATCGACGCAGAAAGTGGCCATTTAATGGAAGAAAGACTAGGTTTCCAAAAACTCATGCAGGATGCCCTTGCCTACAAATTCGATCTTGTAATAGTAAAAGATTTTGATAGATTTGCACGAAATAAATCACTGGCTACTAAATCTAGAGATGAGCTAAAGAAGATATTTATACAAACGTATTCGCTTGCAACCCCTGTTGAGCCGAGAGATCCAAAACTTTACGATCCTACAGATGACGACTTAGGCATAATGGTAGAAGGCTTCAGTGACACCATGAACGAAATCGAAAGGAATAAGATCAGGCGTAGAATGACGATGGGTAAGGTAGCTGTAGCAAAAGCTGGAAAGATACCAAACAACGTGCCCTATGGTTATAAAATTATTCGTTGGATTGATGATAAAAATAAAGTTCAAAGAAAAGTTGAGGTTGATGAAGAAAACGCTAAAACTATTCGCTGGATATTTGAAGAATACACTAAAGGAAGAGGGGCTTTAAGTATTGCCTTTGCACTCACAGAAAAAGGCATAAAACCTCCAAGAGGTAAATATTGGAGAGCCCAAGCGATCAAATATATGCTTCAAAACCAAACTTATACTGGAAAGGTACTTTGGGGTTGGAGACATGCAGACTATGCAAAAAACAAACAACGAAAGTTACGAGATCATAAAGGCATTGTTGAAGACGGAATACACAAAGCCATTATACCTGAAGAAATATTTAAGCTCGCTCAAAAGGAGAAAAGGATTAGGGGAAACTCGCAAAAAGGACGAGCAAAACAAAGCAGAGGTTTACTTACAGGCATAGCAAAATGTATTCGTTGCGGATCAGGTGTAACTTATCTTACCCGCCACCACAACAGAAAGAAGAAAAATCCGAAATGGAATGATACCACTACTTATGAGTACTTGTGCGGAGGCTACAAGTACAGTGGAATATGCCAACGAAGGATTATGAGTGCAACAAGGCTTGAAGATTTTGTCTTGAATCAGATACGCAATCTCGTAAACAATCCTACTGCCAGAGAAAGGCTTATATTTGACAGAAATATTGCTATTACAGATAACCTTGAATCAGATTACAAATTAGCAGCTAAGCACCTCGCAGATATCGATAGAAGACGTGAGAGAGTCAAAGAGGCATACGAGGCGGGTATTGACTCTATAGATGTGTATGCGGGCAATATGAAGCGTCTGGAGGAAGAGGTAACTAAATACCATGTGGTAACCGATGATTATCAATTTAAGGTTCAACAACTTAATGAGCGTCGCAAAGAGCTAGAGAAATTTACTAAATCCCTAGATGACTTCAATACTTTATGGGATAGTTCGGAACTTGAAGAGAGAAAACATGTACTACGTATGATAGTCAAAGAGATCAGAGCAGGAAATGGAAAAATTGAAATAGATTTTCGATTCTAGTTATAGGATTGTAGAACAACCTATCCTTGCGGTTCCCTATTTAGATGGCACTTCTTCCACTTAAGCCCTGATCCACAGGGACAAGGATCATTCCTGCCAATTTTATTTTGTTGCAAACCTCCATCTTCTCTATAAACTTGCTGGGCAACAACTTGCCCCCCTCTTTCAACAGTTACTTTTGTAGTTGGTGATGGCTGTTCAACTACTACATCTGGTACAGATTCCAAAACTTGTTCAGAATGACGGGAGGGTTCAGGTGTTGAATATGCAGCATCATTACTTGACCCTTCTACCACAACCTTAGTTTCCCCATTATTTGTATCTTGTATCTTGTCTCTTGTCTCTTCTACTTGCGGCATTAATTGTCCTACTTCTTCCATCAAAGTTTTCTCATCTAATGCTTCTTCATGCTCTTCCAGAGCTTTATCCAGATCCACCACAGGCTGGGGAGCAATTGGATGCCTGTGCTCTACTGAAACTTTAAAAATCCTATGGACTACCTCTGAATCTACATTTATAAGTAATCTCTCAAATAAATCAAACCCTTCTTTTTTATATTCAACCAAAGGATCCCTTTGGGCATAACCCCTGAGCCCAATCCCTGCCCTTAGATCATCCATAGTATCTAAATGCTCAATCCAAAGTGTATCTATAGTATTTAAATAAACAAATGTCTCCATCTGTCTTGATATATCTTCTCCCACCTGTTTTTCCCTTTGCCCATATAAATCTCTTGCAAGCTTAATTAAAAATTCAGTTATATGCTCAGAATTTAATTGTTCTACCTGTTTTTGCAAATCTATTTTAGATTTATCATCAAAAGGAACTATGGTAGACATATCCTCAACAATTTTTTCAAAATCTACTCCATCCTGGGAATTTGCCAAAACTACTCCTTCAATCTCTTTATCAACCTTCTCAAGTATCTGCTCTTTCAAGGAGTCTGACGACTGACGACTGACGACTGACGACTGACTTGTTGCTTCTAAAATTTGCTTTCTTACCCCATAAATAATCTGTCTTTGCTGATTCATCACATCATCATATTCAACAGTGTGTTTTCTGATATCAAAGTTGTGACCCTCAACTTTTTTCTGGGCCCCTTCAATTGCTTTAGAAACAAGAGGATTCTCAATTGGTACATCCTCAGGCATCTTTAAAAAGTTCATCACTTTTGCCACTTGGTCCCCTCCAAAAATCCTCATTAAATCATCCTCCAATGAAACAAAAAACTTAGAGACACCTGGATCCCCCTGCCTTCCAGACCTACCCCTAAGCTGATTATCAATCCTTCTGGACTCATGCCTTTCAGTACCAATTACATAAAGCCCCCCAAGCTCTGCTACCCCCTTAGCCAACTGGATATCCACTCCTCTTCCTGCCATGTTTGTAGCAACTGTCACAGCACCCTTGGCTCCTGCATCTGCAATAATCTCAGCTTCTTTTTCATGATTTTTAGCATTTAAAAGAGCATGGGAGATCTTCTTTTTCTTTAAAAGGTCAGATAAAAATTCATTTTTTTCAATTGATGTAGTACCAACTAAAACTGGCTGTCCAGTAGCATGAATTTTTTCTATCTCTGCTGCTACAGCTGAATATTTTGCACCAATAGTTTTATAAATTGCATCAGCATCATCAATTCTTATCATGTCCATATTAGTAGGCACAATAATAACATCCAGTTTATAGATTTTATGAAACTCTTCTGCCTCTGTTGCAGCTGTACCAGTCATACCTGCAAGTTTTTCATACATCCTAAAGTAATTCTGGAAAGAAATGGTTGCCAAAGTTTGGGACTCCTGCTGAATTTGCACACCCTCTTTTGCTTCAATTGCCTGATGAAGCCCCTCTGAATATCTTCTCCCAGGCATCAGCCTTCCGGTAAACTCATCAACAATAATTACCTCCCCATCTTTAACCACATAATCTTTATCTATCTGAAAAAGTGTTTTGGCTTTTAAAGCTTCCTCCATATGATGTAAAGAAGAAAAATCTTTCTCATATAGGTTATCTACCCCCAAAATTTTTTCAATTTTTAAAGTCCCATGCTCTGTTAAATGGGCAGTCCTTAGTTTTTCATCAATTACATAATCTGTATCTGCAGATAACTTATCTATTATCTTTGTAAACTGGATATATTTGTCAGTAGCTTCCTGGGCAGGTGCAGAAATAATTAAAGGGGTTCTTGCCTCATCAATTAAAATTGAGTCAACCTCATCAACAATTGCATAAAAGTGGCCTCTCTGGTTTTGGTTTTCCAAAGAAAGGGCCATGTTATCCCGCAAATAATCAAATCCAAACTCATTGTTAGTCCCATAAGTTATATCTGCATAATAAGCTTCTTTTCTGAAAACAGGTTTTAAATGCTTAAGTCTTTTATCACTTACATCCTTTGCAGAATATTTTGGATCATAAAGGTAAGCTGCATCATGAACTATAACAGCTACACTCACCCCAAGCATGTGGTAAATTGGCCCCATCCATCCAGCATCTCTTCTGGCCAAATAATCATTTACAGTAATAACATGTACCCCTTTACCTGTTAATGCATTCAAAAATACAGCAGGAGTGGCAGACAAAGTCTTACCCTCACCAGTTCTTTGTTCAGCAATCTTCCCTTCATGCAATGCAGCTGCAGAAATAAGCTGGACATCAAAGTGCCTCTGGCCTAAACTTCTAAAAGCTGCTTCCCTAATAAGTGCAAAAGCCTCAGGCAATAACTTATTTAAATCCTCACCACTTTGAGCTTTTTTCCTCAACTCCTCTGATTTTGACTTAATTTGAGAATCTGTGAGTTTTTTAATTTTAGGCTCTAGGGAATTAACTTCCCTGACTGTATTTGCAAGCCTTTTCACTTCTCTCTGATTAGCATCAATAAGTTTGCTAAATATATTTAACATGGATGCAATTATACCTAAAAATCCATCAATTTCACAGAGCTGGCATAAGGTAGCGAAGTCAGAATCAATAAAGTAGTCGGTGAGCAAGTCATGCAGTAGTTCGGTGACTTGCTCACCAACAGTGAGGGATCCGGCCCGAACGGTACTTTATGATCTGACGAGCGACCTTCACAACAGACTACGTAATTTAACTCTTGATAACAGACATACAAATTAGCTACACTAAAGGCTAAGGAACTGCCCATGGACCCTAATAATCCTAATTCTAACAACCCAAACGATCCCAATAACCCACCCTCTGGATTTAGCTGGCCTTCTACCCCAGGTGGAGGGTTATCACAGGCACAACCCCCAGCCACTCCTGCCTCTGACCCAACCCAAAATATAACTGCATCTCCACAAACACCTATCCAGCCAATCTCGCTTGATATACCCTCATCTTCTTCACCAGATTTACCTGCTTCAACAGGTTTTTCTGCACCCCCATCTTCTACCATTGATCCAGCTCCTCCATCTAATCCTCCCCAAAGTTTTGGATCTACACCACTGGACTCAACCACCCCACCTGCAGCACCACCTCTTGATAACTTAACTCCAAGCATTCCCTCTCAACCAGCATTTTCAGGTACAATTGATGGAGCTACCCCTTCTGTCAACCCTCTAACTCCTCCTGAAACAACACTTCAAGAACCTCCAGCACCAACCCAGCCAATAGCTCCAGAAGTTTTTGCACCAGATAATTCCCAAACTCCAAATATGCCTCCAAATCTTAGTCAGAGCTTAGGATTAGGGGGAGCTGAACAACCTGGATCTACACCTCCATCACCTCAGACTCCAACTGAAACTGCACCCACAGACCTTTCCCACTTAATATCAGAAACGCCTCCCGCAAATAATCACAATGAAGTTTACACTCCACCCATTGCTCAACCAGAAAATTTAGTAGTCCCCTCAAATAATACTCCTGAATCTATTACTACATCAGGAAATCACTTCAATATTTCAAAAATATTGATAATTGTTGGGATTATTGTAATTTTAATAGTCTCTGGATTATCTGCATACTTTATCTTAGGAATAGGCAAACCTGGAGCCCCATCTCCAGCTTCAATACCAGCTCAAGAAGAATCTACACTAACTAACCCTCCAGCTCAAGTTCCCACTCCGCCACCGCTTCCTCTCCCTTCAGTTCCTCCAGCCACAACTTCCTCAAGCCTGGTAACACCAACCCCTACACCTTCTGGTACTTCAGCAGTTGATCTTTTAAAACAAAGACAAAGCTCTTCAGCCAGTCCCACAATCCCTCCTGGTCCTCCACTACCTTCAGTTCCCCCACCTAACTAATGTTTGGATGAAATTTCTGAAAAACCAGTATAAGGGATTAAAATATCAGGAATTTTTATAGACCCATCTTTTTGCTGAAAATTTTCCAAAATTGCAATTAAAATTCTAGGGGATGCAATAACAGTATTATTAAGTGTGTATACATATTTTATATCTTCATTCTTATATCTCACTTTTATATTAAGTCTTCTTGCCTGCCAGTCAGTCAAATTAGAATTAGAATGAGTCTCCCCATATTTATTTCTGCCAGGCATCCAAGCCTCTATATCATTCATCCTGTATTTGCCTGCCCCCATATCTCCTGTAGAAGTTGCAATAACCTGGTAGGGAATCCCTAAATCCTCTAAAATCTTTTGGGAAATTTCCTGCATCTCTTTAAATAATTTTTCAGATTCATCCAAATCAGCTGAACAAATAACAACTTGCTCAACTTTAGTAAACTCATGAATCCTATAAAGGCCCCTTGTATCTTTACCATAATCACCAACCTCTGATCTATAGCATTGGGTCATTGCAGCAACTTTAACAGGCAGGTCTTCCTCACTTAAAGTCTTACCCATAAAGTATGCAAGCAAAGATGGTTCAGAAGTACCTGTTAAAAACACAGGTTTTTTAATATCCTCACCACTATCTAATTTCCCAGGATTGGCAATCTGGTAAATATTCTCTTTCCCAAAAGGGAAATGGCCTGACCCTTCTAAAACTTCCTCATGTACTAAAGTGGGGGGGACCATTAAACTAAATCCATGGGATAAAATCCTATCCATAGCCAGCCTTAAAATTGCCCAGTGCAAAACTGCACCCTCATTTTTTAGATAATATCCCCTAAATCCAGAGACCTTTGCACCCTGTTCCAAATCCAAAATATCTAAATTCTTCCCAAGTTCTATGTGGTCTTTAACTTCAAAATCAAAGTCAGGTTTATTTCCCCACTTATAGATTACCTCATTATTCTGGGCATCTTTTCCAACTGGTGCATCAGGGGCAGGAATATTTGGGGCTAAAAGCATAAGTTCTCTAAATTTTTCCTCAACCTTTCTCAATTCATCTTCCAACCCATCTAATTCACCTTTTACCTTTTTCCCAAGTTCTATATTCCTCTCCTTTGCAGCCTGGTTTCTTTGTGCCCTTAAATCCTCAACTTTACCAAGCAATTCTCTCCTTCTATCATCAAGTTTTAGTAATTCATTCACATCAAGCTTAATCTCTTTATCGAGGACTGCTTTTTTAACTAAATCTGTGTTTTCTCTAATAAAATTTATATCTAACATATTTGTACTTCTCGACTCGCTCCGCTCGCTCGAAGAAAAATTCTTTTTTGTTCGACCTTGTGGAGAACTACAATATTACAAACCCAGCTCAGATGAAATTCCTTTCATTGCATCTAAAGCTATCTTAACAAATTCTCTTAAAGGAATCTCTAATTCTTTCTCACAAGCCAAAATTTGGTCTCTTCTTGCACCTGCTGCAAAATTAGCTTGTTTAAATTTCTTCATTACAGACTCCACACTAACAGGTGCAAGTTTTTTATCTGGCTGTACCAAAGCACAAGCTGTAATTAACCCTGACAGCTCATCAGCTGCATAAACTGAACTCTCAAGCAAATTATCCCTTCCCTCTTTTATTCCATCGTGGTGAGCTTTTATTGCAGAAATCATCCTCTCATTGTTAACCCCTTTTTCTCTTAACTTTTCCTCAGTCACCAAAGTATGTCTGGTTGGGTCTTTTTCTATCAACTCATAATCTGCATCATGTAAAAGCCCAACTATTGCCCATTCCTCTTCATCAAATTCATCCACTTTGGCATCACCCCGGGGGTGCGGGCCAGCAGTAACCTTGCTTCCACCCCCGGGGTGGACACGGACCCGCTCTTTTAAATATTTGCACAAAGCCCTCATAATAGCCTCCACAGCTACTCCATGTTTCCTCAAATTAGGATTCTTTATCATCTCAGTCATTAAGTTGTACGCCTGTTCTCTATTCATAAATCATTAATCTTTAATCATTTTTTCCTTTCAGGTTTTAAAGTTGGAAATGCTATCACATCAGAAATTGATGGGGAGTTTGTCATCACCATTATCCACCTGTCTATCCCAGGACCAATCCCAGAAGTTGGAGGCATTCCATACTCCAGCGCTTCCAAAAAATCCTCATCCATTTTTTGGGCTTCTGGATTTCCCTTTTGTTCTTTTTTCTTTTCTTTAACCCAGGCCTCTCTTACCTGGGATGGATCATTTGCCTCTGAATAATTTGTCCCCATCTCCATCCCTACAACATAAATATCAAAACTCTCAACAAACCTTAGATCATCAGCTTTCTTCTTAGCTAAAGGGTAAAAATCTGCAGGATAATCATAAACAAAAGTTGGCTGGATTAACTGCGAAGTACATTTTTTCTCAAAAATCTCAAGTAAAATTTCCCCATCAGTCATATAATCTTTAATCTCTACCCCAAGTTTTTTAGCAAGAGTTGTAGCTTTTTCTAAAGTATCAATGCTTGAAAATTTAACCCCTGTGTGCTTCTTAAATAATTCCTCAAGTTTTACTCTTATCCAGGGTCTTTTAAATTCTAAAACCTGGCCCTGGTACTCAAGTTTAGTACTACCAAAAACAGATTTTGCAACATACTCAAACATCTCTTCCACCAAATTCATATTATCTATATAATCTGCATAAGCCTCCATTGTCTCAAGCATGGTAAATTCAGGGTTATGGTTTCTATCCATCCCTTCATTTCTAAAGGTGTGTCCAATCTCAAAAACTTTCTCAAACCCACCAACAATTAATCTTTTTAAATAAAGTTCATTGGAAATCCTTAAGTATAATGTTGCATCTAAGCTGTTGTGATGTGTTTTAAAAGGCCTGGCTCTTGTTCCACCATATAAAGGTTGGAGTACTGGATTTTCCACTTCAAAATATCCCTTTTCTTCTACTAAAAATTTTCTTATTGCATGAACTATTTTTGACCTTGTTTCAAAAGTTGTCCTAACTTCTGGATTCATAAGTAGATCCAGATATCTTTTCCTGTTTCTTTCTTCAATGTCTTTAAGTCCATACCAGGAAGAAGGAAGGGGAAGTAAAGATTTAGTTAAAATTTTATAGTCTTTTACCTTAACAGTTACTTCACCAGCCTGGGTTTTAAAAACCTCACCAGAAACTTCTATAAAATCCCCTAAATCTAAATTTACTAAAAAATCATATTTTTCCCCTGGAAGATCATTCAAAGAGAAAAAAAGCTGCATTCTACCACTGGCATCCTCTAAATCTGCAAAAGTAATCTTTCCATGAGGACGTAGGGATCTTATCCTTCCTGCAACTACAACTTTTCTGCCCAAAATTCCCCTGGCTTTGTGTATCTCAAAAGTCCTCTTAGCTTTTGCAGGGTAAGGATTAACTCCCAGCTTTTTAATATTATTGAGCTTCTTAATTCTCTCTTTTTTCAACTGATCTAATGCCATGCCTAAAAGTATATCTTTTTTGAGGCTAAATTGCTATAATTGACCTGCGCCGCGTTCGTCATTAGAGTTTGGAGTTTACTCTTTGACAGCAATCAAAAGAGTAAACGGAATACTCGCAGACGGACAAGGCGAGCAAAGCGAGCCGCGTTCGTCTAGTGGTCCAGGACATAACATTCTCAATGTTAAGATCACGGGTTCGACTCCCGTACGCGGTACTTACAAAATTTATTGGTCCTTGTGACCATTAATTTTGTAATAACTGTGTTAAGAGAGAACAAAGATCTTTGATCTGGTTCGTTAGTCCTGAGCGAAGTCGAAGGACTAGGATATCTTCCGTACGCGGTACTTATTCCAAAATTTAACGAGAAGAAAAATCTGTAAATTGTACAACAGGCTCTTTTTCTACAACTTCTTCCTTAACAGGGTTTAGATGAAATGAATCTATGGGCACATCCTCTCCCCAGGCAACCTTCAAAAATGACTTAAGGATAGGTTTTGGATTTCCATTTTTGTCAAAAATCCCATGATCATCATGCATCAGATCTGAAAGACAATAATAAGCAATAGGAATACCCCTTTTTATATAGTAATTCAAAAGAGCAAAAGAGTACTTAACTGCTTCATCATCAGTATAATTAAGGTGATTTACCCCTGTTTCTGTAATAAAAACTGGAAGGTTTATTTTATACCTTCCTAAAGCAGAAGCAGCGTCAGTAAAACCCTCATTAGAAGAAACCTCAGGTGTATCCACTCCATACAGCTGCACTGCAAAGGCATTTACATGAGATAAATTAACCCTATCTAAATAATAAGAATCACCAGTACATACACCCCCGGCTATTAAAAATCTATCTGTAAAGACTTCCCTGTAGGATTCAAGCAAATTATTAAATACTTCCTGATACAGCCACCAGCTCGCTTCGCTTTCTACTCTATCTTCAGTTGGGATATTATCTGGCTCATTTCCAATTTGAAGTGCAAAACGGTAACCACTATATTTTTCAGCATAGTATTCAGCTGATAACTTAAATTGATTACTGCTAAGAAGGTTTTCATCATTCCAATCACCAACTTTTATGCTTTCCTGCCCTATTACACAAACAGCCTCTAAACCAACACTCTCTAATTCTCTTAAATAAGGTCCAAAGTCAGTATGGGGATTTAGGACTAGCCTAACCCAAGAAGCTCCCAAATCTTTTATAAATTTTGCATTGCAGTCAACTAATGCTGGATTTACATTAATTCCCAGATTTGAAGAAGGATCAAAAGAAGGAGACTTCTTAACAATAACATTGGGAACCTGATACTTATTATTAGCCTCAGAGATTCCAGGAAGAATGAGTTTTGGGGCTATAAAAGGGGCCACACTAATTGCAGCCATTCTCCTAATTGCCTCTTTTCTGTCTAAATGCTCCATCATTTATCTCTGGGCATTCAGTATAAGATATCACTACGCGTTTAAAGAATAAATAGTCTTTTTCAAAAAATTAATGTGATCCTATAGTTTCTTTATTCTCTCAAATCAGGTATAATATCTATTCTGGGTAAAATTTATGAATATTCGTAATGTTGCAATCATCGCCCATGTAGACCACGGCAAGACTACTCTTGTTGACTCTTTGCTGCGCCAAACTGAAACCAAACTCTCCAAGGACTTAAAAGACACAAATCTGATAATGGATTCTAATGAGCTTGAAAAAGAAAGAGGCATTACAATTTTCTCCAAAAATGCTTTAGTAAATTATCTTGGCACCAAAATTAATATTGTTGACACCCCTGGCCATGCAGATTTTGGAGGAGAAGTAGAAAGAGTCCTAAAACTTGTTGACGGCTGTTTACTCCTGGTTGATGCAAAAGAAGGCCCTATGCCTCAAACCAGGTTTGTTTTAAAACAGGCTTTAAGTTTAGGATTAAAAATTATTGTAGTTATAAATAAAATTGATAAAGCAGATGCCAGAATTGAATATGTTATAAACAAAACCTTTGATCTTTTTATAGAACTTGGTGCAGATGAAGACTCTGCATATTTCCCAATTGTTTATGCCTCAGCTAAAAATGGCCTGGCAGGTTTAGAACCAAACTTAGATTCAATGACAGATATTACCCCAATTTTTGAAACAATTTTAAAAGAAATCCCTCAACCATCTGGAGATCCGGAGAAACCACTTCAAATTTTAATCACCTCCACCTCATATGATAATTTCAAAGGCAGAATTGCTACAGGTAGAATAATGAATGGTAAAGTCAATGCAAACCAGGATGTAATCCATATCAACAGGGATGGGCAAAAAGCAAAATTCAGGTTAACCTCCCTTATGACTTTTGAAGGATTGGATAGGATTGATGCCAAAGAAGCGTTTGCCGGAGATATTATTGCCCTTTCAGGAATCCCTGAGATCACAATTGGTGAAACCATTGCAGATAATTTAGATACCCAAGCTCTTCCTCTTTTATCCATAGAAGAACCCACAGTTAAAATGACCTTTGGTGTAAACACTTCACCATTTGCAGGAAAAGAAGGGGAGTTTAAAACATCCCGTCAAATTGCAGAAAGGTTGTTTAAAGCAGCTGAAGATGATGTTGCTCTAAAGGTTAAGGAAACAAGTGGCGGATGGGAAGTTTCAGGAAGAGGAGAACTGCATCTGGCAATTTTAATTGAAAGGTTAAGAAGGGAAGGTTATGAATTCCAGGTCTCAAGGCCTCAGGTAATAGAAAAGCAGGAAAATGGTCAAACCCTTACCCCATTTGAAAAAGTTTATATAGAAGTACCAGAAACATATTCTGGAGTAGTTATGCAAAAGATGGGTTTAAGGCATGGAAATTTACAAAACATGACAAATGATAATGGCACAGCCACTATGGAATTTATAATCTCAACCAAAGAACTTTTTGGATATAGGTCAGAATTTATTACTGACACCAAAGGCCTGGGAATTATTAATACAAACTTTTATGAATTTGCCCAAGATCCAGGTCAGTCTTTCCAAAGGGATAATGGTTCACTAGTTGTCCATGAAAATGGTGCAACCAAACTTTATGCCCTTACTGGTATCCAGTCCAGAGGAACACTTTTTCTGGGTCCAGGTGTTACAGTTTACAAAGGTCAGGTAGTTGGGCAAAGCTCAAGGCCTGGAGATATCTCTGTAAATGTAGTTAAAGAAAAACAACAAACTAATCACAGATCCTCTGGAGAGGGAGTTTCTGAACACTTTAATACCCCAAAACTCATGGACCTGGAAGATGCCCTGGAATACATTAATGACTCAGAATTAGTAGAAGTCACCCCAAAAAATGTCAGACTCAGAAAAATAGACCTAAACGGAACTAGATAAAAGTTATTTCATTTTTGAAGCTGCTTCTTGAAATTCCTTATAAGTCTCTATAACTCCCAACATTTTAGGATTTTTCTCTATAAAAGCTTCAAGACCTTCCTCAACAAGTCCAGCTAAAGCGCGATCCCTACTTCTATAAATTTTTGCTGCAACTAAAGCATCAATACTAACATCTACTTCCTGACTTAAATTTCTACAAAGGATTGGTTTACTTTCAAAGGGAAAAGAATTCTTGATCTTACTTTCCATTTATTTCATTAAACTTACCAGAAGAAGAGCTACAATGTTTGCTACTTTGATCATGGGGTTTATAGCAGGCCCGGCAGTATCCTTATATGGATCTCCTACTGTATCTCCTGTTACTGCAGACTGGTGAGCAAATGAACCTTTTCCCCCAAATTTTCCTGACTCAATATATTTTTTAGCATTATCCCAGGCAGCTCCACCAGTTGTCATAGATAAAGCTACAAATAACCCTGTTACTATAACTCCCATCAGCATTCCCCCCAAAGCCTGCTGCCCCAAAAACAGTCCAACTAAAATTGGAGCTAGAATTGGAATTAAAGTTGGAAGAATCATCTCTTTTTGTGCAGTTGCTGTCACAATAGATACACAAGCGCCGTAGTCAGGCTTTTCCTCATAAGTCATTATCCCCTTCATAGTCCTAAACTGTCTTCTGACTTCTTCTACCACTTTGGCTCCAGCTTTTCCTACAGCCTCCATAGCTAAACTTGCAAATACATATGGCAGTGCACCCCCAATGAAAAGTCCCACTAATACCATTGGGTTTGCCAGATCAAAAACCACTGCACTCCCAAGTTCCTGCTGGTATGCTGCAAATAGAACCAATGCAGCCAGTCCTGCAGATGCAATTGCATAACCTTTAGTTACAGCTTTTGTGGTATTCCCAACTGCATCCAAAGGATCAGTCACCCCTCTTACTTTCGCAGGAAGCCCACTCATCTCTGCAATTCCCCCAGCATTATCAGTAATAGGCCCAAATGCATCAATTGCTACAACTATTCCAGCAAGTGAAAGCATTGCTACAGCAGCTAATGCTATTCCATAAAGCCCTGCTAAAGAGTATGCAAAAAGTATAGCAGTGCAGATTAAAATAATTGGTGCAAATGTGGATTTCATAGACACAGCCAAACCTGCAATCACATTTGTTCCATGTCCTGTCTTTGAAGCTTCTGCTATATGCTTCACAGGAGAATACTTTGTACCTGTGTAGTATTCAGTAATAATCACCATCCCACCTGTAACTAAAAGCCCTACTACTGCAGATAAAAATAAATTAAAGCTTGAAAAAGGTCCACTTTCTCCAATTAAACTATTGGTTATAAAGTAAAAAGCTCCTGCTGCCAAAACAGCTGAGATTATCAGACCCTGATACAAAGCCCCCATGATTTTGTTACCAGATAATCTGACAAAAAGAGTTCCTATTATTGAAGCATAAGTTGCCCCTGCCATTAGAGCAAGTGGATAATTGACTATATTTTCCCCCAAACCTGACAAAGTTAATTCCCCTAAAATTATTGCAGCTACAGCAGTTACTACATAAGTCTCAAATACATCTGCAGCCATTCCTGCATCATCACCAACATTATCACCCACTAAATCTGCAATCACACCAGGATTTCTTGGATCATCCTCAGGAATCCCAGCTTCTACTTTCCCAACCATATCTGTACCTACATCTGCTCCTTTAGTAAATATCCCTCCACCAAGCCTGGCAAAAACAGAAATTAAAGATGCACCAAAGCCAAGTGGCACCAAAGCTGTTAGATCACCTGTGTATTTATAAAACCCATAAGTTGCAAAAAGCGCTAAACCAACAACCAAAAACCCGGTTACAGTCCCACCTCTGAAAGCCACATTAAAAGCCTGGGATAATCCATCTTTTGCAGCTTCTGCACACCTGACATTTGCCCTCACAGCAATAAGCATTCCGATAAGGCCTGCAATTCCACTGCAAACTGCTCCAACCAAGAATCCCAGAGCGCTATTTAAACCCAAAAACTGATAAATCAGTGCAGCTAAAACAACAGCCACCAAAGAAACCACCATGTATTGCCTGGATAAATAAGCTGCTGCCCCCTCCTGAATTGCAGAAGCAATCTCTTTCATTTTTTCATTTCCATCAGGAAGTCTTAAAATAAGGTAGGATAAAATAAGTCCATAAAGTGTGGCAGCTCCTGCAGCCCCCCAAATAAATATATCTACAAAGCTTTGTAAATTCATGTCTTTAGATAATATACAAAAAAAATCCTGTCATTGCGAGGGTCAACTTTGACCCGAAGTAATCTCTACTGGCGGTAAATCTACACTATAAGACTAAGTTTAGTCAAGGGGGAGTTAGCATTTAATATCCACATCTTTTTCATATAACTTCTTTGAATCATCTGTATATCTCTTTGTTGAATCATAAATATTTTCACTTCTAAATAGCATAACTCTTCCTCTAAAACTCCTCTTAACATGGATCGTATCTTCTATAGGCACTTCAGAGTAAAATTGACTGTGCGAAATAACCTCTGCTTTGTTGGATGAACTGGCTGTTGTAACAACGGTTACACCTTCACTTAAATCATTAAATGGCCTAAAACTTATCTTAATAGCAACATGCGTTCCTGCTTCACCATTTTCATTAGTACAATAGGCAATTATACTTGGTTCACTTTTTAAAAAGGAAAATTCAGGCCTGGTTTTTAAGTAATCAGCTGCAGCTACCCCAAAGATTGAAGCAAAAACTAATGCCCCGCAAAGTGCAGACAATCCAATAAATCCAGCTTCTGCGTTTCTAAGTAAACCTTCTTTCCTCGGATCCAATTCTTCTAAATACTGAACCTTACGCTTTCTGTATCTCCTCAGCAAATCAAGCCTCTCATCAAAGGTCAATTTTCTTTCACTCATGTTGGGAATTATACCCTGAGGATAATTACTATGCTACAGCTGGTCTTGGGACTACAGGTGATCTTTTTAAAGAACCTGGTTTTGGAGATCTAACTAAAGCTAAGTCTAATACTTCATCCATGTGTTTTACAAAATGAAACTCTAAATCAGTTACCACATTCTCTGGAATATCCTCTAAGTCTTTTTTATTATGCTCTGGTGCAATAACCACTTTAACCCCTGCTCTGTGTGCTGCCAAAACTTTTTCTTTAAACCCCCCAATCTCTAAAACCCTACCCCTTAAAGTTACCTCACCAGTCATAGCCACATCTTTCCTGACAGGAATCTTAGTAAAAGCAGAAACTATTGCAGTAGTTAGTGCAATACCTGCAGATGGACCATCCTTTGGTACAGCACCTTCTGGTACATGTACATGTACATCTACTTTGTGGAAAAATTTCTCTGGCAATCCCATTCTAAACCAGTTTGTCCTGACATAACTCATTGCAGCCTGGGCTGACTCTTTCATCACCTCACCCAGCTGACCAGTCAGCTGCACTGCACCTTTACCAGGCATTAGGGTAACCTCAATAAACATCACAGATCCTCCAACCTCACTCCAGGCAAGCCCTGTTGAAGCACCAACCATATCTTCAATCTCTGCAAGCTCAGGGATAAATTTAACAGGCCCTAGAAGTTTTCTTATTTCCTGCTCAGTAATCTCATATTCTTTTTTAATCTCACCCTCTGCATATTTTCTGGCAATTTTCCTAACAACTGCAGACAGTTCTCTTTCTAAACCTCTTACCCCTGCTTCCCTGGTATATCCATCAATTACCTGATGGATTGCATCATCATCAAACCCAATCTTTAATTTTTCAGGCAAACCATGGGAGCCTAAAACTTTTGGTACTAAGTGCCTCTTTGCAATATTAAACTTTTCTTCTCTTGTATAACCAGGATATGGAATAACCTCTAATCTATCCCTAAGGGCTGGGGGAATAGTATCAAGCATATTTGCTGTAGTTATAAACATGACATTAGACAAATCATATGGAACTTCTAAATAATGGTCAGAAAAAGAATTATTTTGCTCAGGGTCTAAAGCTTCCAAAAGCGCAGCGGATGGGTCACCCCTATAATCTGCCCCAATTTTATCTATCTCATCCAGCATAAACACAGGGTTTGAAGTACCAGCCTGTTTTATAGACTGGATAACCCTTCCAGGCATTGACCCAACATAAGTCCTTCTGTGGCCTCTTATCTCAGCCTCATCCCTGATTCCACCAAGGGATACTTTCACAAACTTTCTGCCTAAAGCTTTAGCAATAGATTTCCCAATAGAGGTCTTTCCGGTTCCGGGAGGTCCCACAAAACAAAGGATTGGACCATGCAGTTTTCCTGCCAGTTTATAGACAGCTAAATACTCCATCACCCTTTCTTTAACTTTTTTCAGTCCATAATGTTCATCATCTAAAATTTCCTGGGATTTCTTCATATTTAACTTAGTCTTTCCTGCAGATTTCCAGGGAAGGTCAGTCAACCATTCCAAATAATTCCTAATATATGCAGCCTCCGGGTTATAGGAACTCATCTTAGAAAGCCTTGAGAGTTCTTTCATAGCTTTTTCCCTGACTTCTTTTGGCATATTAGCCTTTCTTATCTTTAACTCAAACTCCCTAATCTCTACATTCTCTCCAGACTCACCCAACTCTTCCTCAATTGACCTCATCTGCTCTCTCAAGATTGCTTCTTTAGTCATTCTGGATACCCTTTCCTGGGTGTGGGATGAAATCTTTTGGGAAATCTCCAAAATCCTTATCTCTTTTGCCAAAAGCTCAGATACTCTTTGCAGTCTGTCTGCTGCAGAAACCATCTCTAAAATTTGCTGCTTATCAATAGTCTTAAACTCAATCATCTGACAAACAGAATTTACAATCTGGTTTGGATCTTCACTTTGGGATAAAAGAGGCCAGTTAGCTACAGCTGAAACATCAAAAAGGGGATTACCATTAAGCTCCAGATACCTTCTTAACTGCTCTTTAACTGTCCTCAAAAGTGCTTCTGTTTCTTCATTTTTTTCATAAAGTTCAGGAATCTCTTCTATTTCTGCCTCTAAATAAGGGTCTGTTTGGGTGAAATTTTTTAAATAGACTCTGACAAGTCCTTCTGCAGAAAGCTGGTATTCATTATCAACTTTTAATACTCTTTTGACTAAACAGACTGTGCCAACCTGGTAAAGCTGCTCAGGAGATGGGTCATCAATCCTGTCATTTTTTTGGGCTACAAAAACAATTAATCTGTTGGTTGCCCAGGCGCTGTCAATAGCTGATCTGGACTTTGGTCTGCCTGAAACAATAGGGACTGTGTTTTGGGGGAATATAACTGTGCCCCTAAGGGGAGCAACAGGCATATTCTTTGAAAGTTTTAATGGATGTGTAATAGGATCTAAAGTTGCCATATTTTCAAATCAATTAGCAGTATCCTAACATGAGTGCTAAAATCTGTCAACCCCGAACTTTATCGGGGTCAACCCTCCAAAAACTTAGACTGTTCTTAGTTTATCTTAAATCCAAACTGTAATAAATAGTTAATAATCAACTCCAGGTTTTGCAAGAAAACCTTTTTCATAAGGGTGTTTAATGGGTTTCATCTCAGTAGCTAAATCTGCCAAAGCAATTAAATTCTTTTTTGCATGGTGACCTGTAATCACCAAATCCACTCTCTCAGGCTTTGATTTTATAAAATCCCTGACTTCTTCAAATTTTAAAACATTCCCAGCTAATGCTCCTATAATTTCATCTGCAATCACAACATCCCACTTCCCGGAAATTATCTCTTTTTTTAAGTACTCCAGGGTCTTTAAAGCAACCTTCCTATGATCTTCCAAACTGGATTTATCATTAAAAATATTCACAAACCCAATCCCACCCTGCACAATCTTTACAAAGGGTTCAAGCATCTTTATACCCTCAAGTTCCCCTGTAAACCAAACCTTCCCAAATTGGACTATTAAAACCTTCCTTTTATACCCTGCAGCCCTCAGTGCAAGTCCCAAAGCAGCAGTAGTCTTCCCCTTCCCCTCACCAGTATATAAAATCACCAGCCCCTTAGTAGTCTCTTTAAACTTAACTCTCTTTTTTTGCTCAGCCTTTTTTTTATCAGACATGATGGAATTATACGAAAAAAACGATTAATCTCAATACTAGATTGCTTCGTCGCTTCGCTCCTCGCAATGACGATTGACATCACAAGCAAAAATACTGATAATCCTAACTTTGGAAATAGAAAAACCCATAACTAAGACACCAGAAAACAAGTTTAAAGTTCATACTAAAAATCCTGCTGGTGCTTTAGCAGCTATGGCAGTGGCTGAAGATTTAGCAAAAGGTCATGAGGTAAAAATTCCCTCTCTTGGTATAAGTTTAACTTTGGAAACCACCTCTTAGCACTTAGAGTAGCCGCAGCTATAGCATTTTTGGCAGCCTTCTTCCATTACAAAAGTAGCTTGTCCACACTCTGGGCAAAGATCTGCTCCTTTTGAAGCCATACTTGCATGAGTCATCACATCATCAACCAGTGATGTTTGTGAGGCAGAAACTGGATCTTCAGTTAGATTTAAAGGCAAAGGTTCAGGCTGTTCCCCAGTTGTTGCCCCAATTGCTAAATCCTCAGCTAAAGCCTTAGCTATAGCATCAGCTAAACTCATCACCCTATTTTTCCCAAATCCTACATGGGATGCCCCCCCAATGCCCCTAAGTTGTGCCACAATCTTTTGGGCTACATCTTTAGGTTTTATAGTCCCCCCACTTCTCCCAAGCCTCAAGGAAAGTGAAACCAACCTCCCCATAGCCTCAGCATCAGCTAAAGTGTGAGTTCCACCCTTACCCACAGTTATAAATACTTCAAATGGCTGGTCAGATTCATCCCTGTTAATAGTTATAAATCCTTCCCCAATTGGAGTCTGGATCCTGTAAGTCCTGCCCCGCAAAATCATTGGCCTTGAAACAAATGAGTCCTGTGACACACTTAAGCTGTGGTCTACCTCTTCTTCTTTTATACCAAGCCCTGAAGCTATTTCACCTTTAGTATTTATAGTTGAACCTACATTCAAAACCTGGGTAGTTTTTGACCCATCTCTATAAACTGTTATTCCATTGCAGCCTGTTTCCCAGGCTAAAAGGTATGAAGTCCTGATATCATCCAAAGTTGCAGAGTTTGGAAGGTTAATTGTCTTTGAAACCCCATTTTCTGTATTTTTCTGGAATGCAGCCTGCATCTTCACATGCCAATTAGGCTCAATCTCAGGTGCAGTCACAAACACTCTCTGCCACTCAAGAGGAATATCATCAACTCCGCTTACACTCCCCCTATCCATCACTTTTTGGGCTATAGCATCATTATAAAAGCCTTGCTTCTCGCCAATCTCTCTAAAGGTTTTATTAGCAATAGTCAAAAGCCTCATCTCATTGCCTGTCTTCCCACCATCACCCTTTGCCCTGTGGATATAAGCAAGAGCAAATACAGGCTCAATTCCTGAGGAACAGTCACCAATTATAGAGATTGTCCCTGTTGGTGCAATTGTAGTCACAGTCCCATTTCTTCTGGGGGTTCCATTTTTATATCTGGATTTATAAAAGTTAGGGAATGGGCCCTTAAGTTTTGCCAAATCCTCACTCATCTTAACCCCCTCATCATTTATAAACTTCATTACTTTTTCACCCAAAGCTATTCCCTCTTCACTGTCATAAGCAGTCTTTAACCTAAAAAGCATATCTGCCCAGCCCATCACCCCAAGCCCAATCCTTCTGTTATTGTGTACCTCTTTATAAATAGACTCTAAAGTATAAGGGTTTGTCTGAACAACATTATCTAAAAAGTGTACAGCTTCCCTTACTGCCCTTCTTAATCCCTCCCAATCAACATCTGACCCATCTGCTAAAACAAATTTTCCTAAATTTATAGAACCCAAATTACATGCATCCCAAGGCCCTAAAGGCTGCTCACCGCAAGGATTTGTAGCCTCAATTTCTTCCAAATCAGGTACAGGATTAGCAGGAGAATTATTAATCCTGTCTATAAACACCATTCCAGGGTCCCCAGTTGCCCAGGCTCTCTCTACCATCTCCTCAAACACATCCCTGGCCCGCATTTTCCCTACAGATTCTTTAGTTTTAGGGTCAATCAGGTCATACTCCTGGTCATTTTTGTAAGCCTCCATAAACTTATCAGTTATAGCCACAGAAATATTAAAATTGGAGATCTGCCTGTCTAAAAGCAGAGTCCTGAAGTAAGCTCTAACATTATCATCTGGCAAAAATGGGGCAATCCCATCATAAATAGGCTGGTTTTGTTCATCCAATAAAGCTTTGCACCTTATAAATTCCAAAACATCAGGGTGGTCTACCCTTAAAATCCCCATATTTGCCCCTCTTCTTGTCCCACCCTGCTTAATAGATTGGGTTGCAGCATCAAAAACCCTTAAAAATGAAACAGGACCTGATGCAACCCCTCCTGACCTTTTAACAATTGATCCCTGTGGTCTGATCCTGGAAAAAGCAAAACCAGTTCCCCCCCCAGTTTGGTGGATCATAGCTGCATACTTCATTGTGTCAAAAATATCAGGGATTGAATCATCAACAGGTAATACAAAACAGGCTGAATATTGAAGCTGATTCTGTTTCCCAGCATTCATAATAGTAGGAGAATTAGGTAAAAACTCCTGCCTGACCATAGTTCCATAAAATCTTTTGGCAAGTTCCATTACCTCTTTTTCAGAAGCCCCAAAATCAAAATCCGCTGAAGCTATATCATAAGCAATGTGCCAAAACCTCTCAGCAATAGTCTCAGCAACCTCCAAATTTCCACCCTTTAGAAGATACCTTTCCTTTAATATTTTTTGTGAAGATTCAGAAAAAGTTGGAGTCTCTAAACCCTCTGGAACTTTAGGCATTTTGTCATACCTTGAGATAAACCTATCCTCAAAACCTCTATTCTTAGGAGTCAATCCATTTGCATGGCCATTAGTTTTGTTTGGCTTTGGGGCCACTATTGCTACCTGCATTGCTGTTGTTTGAATCTTTGTTTTTTTCATATCTTAATTAAATATATCTATTTTTTAAAAAAATTCAATGAATCTTTTGTAACTCTTTTGTAAAATCTCCTGGTTCCTCAAATTTCCTGTAGACTGATGCAAACCTTAAATAAGCCACTTTATCTATCTTTTTGAGTTCAGATAAGCTAACCTGTCCTATTATTCTACTCTCTATCTCAAAATTCCCTTTTGCTTTAAGCTTTGCTTCAATTTTTGAAACAATACTGTCAATCTCTAAAAAAGCTGGTCTTTTTTCCAATGCTCTTATCAGACCACCCTTTAGCTTTAAAATGTCAAAAGGCTCCCTTCTCCCATCCTTTTTAATTACTGCAAGCTCTACTGCAGAAACCCGCTCATAAGTGGTATATCTTCTGCGGCACTTTAAACACTCTCTTCTACGTCTTATCTCTCCGCTGGATTTTACTGCTCTTTTATCTATAACGTTTGAAAGCTCACTGTAACAAAAAGGACACTTCATACAACATCTTGTATACTCACCCTAACCTACACTCAACATACCCAACATCTACTAACTTATCACACTACAAGTAATCCCTGTCAACATACAATATATTGTGCAAATCATAGATTTTTAAAGAGAAGTTTTTGCTAAAAGGGAGTGAAGTGTGAAATTTGTTTTCGACGGGTGACAGAGGGCGGGGCGCCCCGAGAGAAAAATTTGTTAGAACCTGTTCCACAAATTTTTCCATTTGGGGCTGTCCTCTGGCAGGACCCGGAGAAAACTACCTTAAATTTTCTATCGTCACTTTTTCCATTACATCCCCAACCCTAATTGCAGATACAACCTCTTGTCCCTTTATAACCTTCCCAAAAATTGTATATTTTGGAGGTAAATCCAGTTTATCCTCAAGCATGATAAAAAACTGTGATCCATTGGTATCTGGACCTGCATTAGCCATTGCAACAATCCCTTTAATATACTTTTTAGTCACTGGTTCATCCTCAAACTTGTATCCTGGTCCACCTCTACCAGTCCCTTCAGGATCCCCTCCCTGAATTACAAAACCTGGCTCTACCCTGTGGAATGTAATCCCATCATAAAACCCATCATTAGTTAATTTAATAAAATTAGATGCAGCTTTAGTAGCCTCTGGATAAATCTCAAACTCAATTGTCCCTTTTTTTGTCTGAATTACAGCTTTTTTATTTTGTCTTTCCTTTAAAGTAACATCTCCAGTGTAAGCAGTATAGGTTTTCCTTAGTGGAGTTGGGACTGGTGTCTGGCTTACTTGTCCCGCAGCACTTGGTGGAGGAGAAATAGTATTTGCACTCTGGGCAGATTGGTTAACCTGGTTATTCTGCATAGACCTGGAGACCAAAAGCCCAACAGAAACCAGCGCAACTACTACTAAAAATATAACTACAAAAACCCTTTCACTCATTTCTAATTCTCACTTTTACCACCCCGTGTACAATTAATCAAGCTATTAACTGTGTGTATGTTCTCGACTACGCTCGAACAAAAAATTTACTCTTCGACCGAACGTAGTGAGTGGAGAAGTTACCTTATTTTATAAAAGTAAGTATTATAAACTTTTCTTTCTAATGTTTTTATTAAATATTTCTCCATTCCTTCTATCCTAAACCCATGGGAAATTATTAAAGTATTTTTTTTGCATTCTTTTAAAAATTTTTCTTTTAATTTTTTTAAAGTTCTTGGAAACAAAAATAGAAAAATCACATCAGCTTTTTTGTAATTTGTCTGAAAAAAATTCTCAGCTTTAAGCTGCACACTAACTTTCTTAAACCTGGCTGAAAGCTTTGAATAAAGCAGTAAAAAGGGGTGGACTTCAATTCCCACTCCAAAAACCCCATAATTTTTAACTGCACTTATTACAACTCTGCCATCACCACTGCCTGGTTCAATAAACACCTGACCCTTTTTTAATTTTGCCTCCTTTAAAATTTCATCAATATCTTTTTGAGAAGTTGGTACAAAAGGTGCCCCCAAAAAATGGGCAATAAAGTCCAAAAACAAATAAATTATTATCAAAATTGCAAAAATTAGTAGAACTGCTGCAATAATATAGCCCAATAAAACCATTAAACTCCTAACTTTTTAAATGAATAGTCCAAAAGCAGCTTAGCATCATCCCTTCTGTCAGTTGCTCCCAAAAGTACTCCCATAACTTCTTTATCACCCCTTCTTGCCAGTGTAACTAATGTTAACCCTGCCTCAGGAGTAAATCCTGTCTTAAACCCTATGACTCCAGGATATGTAGTTAAAAGGTTAATCCCTGAATATAAATCATAATCCTGGTGGTCAGAAGTAGCTTCTATAAATATATGGGACTCTGATGTTATGGATATAATCTCAGGCCACTTTTTTATAGCATAATGAGACATTAACAAAACATCAAAAGCACTGGAATACTGACAGGGGCTTTTATTAAAACAAGTCCAGGGATCTTCCTCAAGGCCTGTGGGATTTACAAAATATGTATTATTCATCCCCAGTTGCAGTGCTTTTGAATTCATTAAATTTATGAATTCCTCTCTTCTTCCTGTTGTTCCCTCAGCCAAAACTTCTGCAGCGTCATTTGCAGAAACTAAAAATATTCCCTCAAGTAATTTTTTTAAACTTAACCTCTCTCCTGCAATCAAAAGCATTTTGTCTGGTTCCATATCTGCAGCTTTTTGGCTGACACTATAAATATCCTCCACCGATTTATGCTCTAAAGCAACAATCACAGTCATAATTTTTATAAGAGATGCTACAGAATATTTTTCATATTGGTTTTTTGAAAATAAAACCTGTCCGCTTTGAGTCTCTACAAAAAATGCAGCATTTGCTGTAATCTGTTCTGAAACTTTTGTATCCTCCGCAGAACTTTTCCCAGCTTCTTTAGGAAACCAGACATTTTCAGCTAGTCTTTGCTTTGAAATTCCAAGTACAGGAGAAATTAATGCTTTCTTACTGGCAGTAATAAAGTAAAAAGTAAGGGAAACTACTGAAAGTAAAATTACCAGAAAGTATAATAAAAAAGCTTTTCTCATGACAAAAATTCTAACATATTAAAATCTGATTCTTGATTAAAAATTTTTAGGATGCAAAAATAAGATTATGAGTAAACTTCTGCCCGTTATAGTCATACTCGCCCTGCTGGCAACTATATTAAACTATCTTCCTTTAAAAAGAGAACTTGCTTACAGGTTAGGTATTTCAGGAGATACAACATTATCCTGCTGTGATGAAAATAAATTATCTCAAAATGGAGAATTTGATGAAACATCATCAGTAGCAATTTTTAATAATGAAGTAATTGATTACCCAAAAACTTCTCTTGCCTCAACAGTTAGGTTAGCATCAGCTAACGCTTTAAAAGATGTCTTGGGTACAACAAATGCAGCAGGAGAGGAAAAATGGATTGATATTTCCTTAGATGAGCAAAAATTAAGGGCTATGGAGGGAAACAGGGTAGTAATGGAATTTCCTATCTCCTCTGGTAAATGGGCACCTACACCAAAAGGGGATTTTTCTATCTGGTATAAGACCAGAAACCAATCCATGATTGGAGGTTCAAAAGAGTTAGGTACTTACTACAATTTACCCAATGTCCCCAACAATATGTTTTTCTATAAAGGATATGCAGTCCATGGCGCTTACTGGCACAACAACTTTGGCCAACCCATGTCACATGGATGTGTCAATGCCCCACTAGCCCAGGTTGCCCAGTTATTTGAATGGGCAGGCCCTGTTTTACCAGAGAAAACTAATGCCCTGCGTGCTTCTGCCGACAACCCAGGCACCAGAGTCTATGTGCATTAATGAAAAATTGCGAGGGGTGACAGCGAGCGGGGCGCCCCAATGAAAAAATTTAATAGACCCCGTCCCTTAAATTTTTTCTAACTGGGGCTGCGAGCTGGCAGGACCCCGAGCAAATACATTATCTTAAACCTGTTCATGCGGATTTGAAGTAGCCTGGTGAGGCTGTTTAGAGATATGCTCTGCCACAGATAAAGCAACTTTTGCTCCCTCTCCAGCAGCTATAACAATCTGTTCACCCCATAAATTATTAACATCCCCTGCAGCCCAAATCCCATCTACAGATGAATGCCCCATCTCATCAACAATAATGCAGCCCTGCTCATCTTTATCAGTTAACTTATCAAAACCAGTTGATGGAGTATACCCAATCTCTACAAACACACCTGCAACAGGTATTGCTTCCTCCTTTCCTGTTATCTTTTCTTTCACCTTCACTGCCTCCACAAACTGTTTACCTATTATCTCTAAACTCTCTGTGTTATTTAAAATCTTTACATTGTTAGCATGGGTTACATTCTCCACCAAAATACTATCCCCGCTAATTTGTTCAGTTAAATTAATAATAGTTACACTTTTTGCAAGCTTCATTAAAGAAAATGCAGCATCCAAAGCAGAATTTCCACCCCCAACAACTGCCACATCTTTACCCTTAAATAAAGGTGCATCACAAGTGGCACAGGTTGCCACACCCTTCCCTATAAACTCCTTCTCTCCAGGTATATTTAAATGCCTTGGAATTCTTCCTGATGCAACAATTACACTTTTACTTTTGTATTCCCCACTTAAAGTTTTTACAACAAACTGCCCATTTTCACTTACTAAATCAGTAACCTCCACCCCATCCTTAATCCAAATACCATCCCCTTTAAATTGTTCTACACTCTCTTTAAACTTAGCTACCAAATCTGCCCCCGCAATCATAGTAAACCCTAAATAATTTTCAATATCCCCTGAAAGTGCTGCCTGCCCTCCAATATCTTTTGTAATAATTAAAACCTTTAAAGATTTCCTGACTGCATAAATTGCAGCAGATAATCCTGCAGGACCTGCCCCAATAATTATTGTGTCAAAAACTTCAGGTTCAACCATCTTTACAGCTTCATTCACACTTCCCCCATTAATTTTTTCCAAAAGTTCCTGGTTTGAAGGGGAATATAAAAGAGTTTTATCAGGCATTACTAAAACTGGAACAAAAGTTACAAAACTTGTAAGCCAATTATTTGCCTCTTTTTCAGAAGATACATCATGAAATTCATACTCAATGGCATTTTCAGTTAAGAATTTTTTAACCCTCCCGCAATCAGGACAGGTAGGAGTCCCAAAAACAATAATTTTTTTACCTGCATTCTCAGAAGGTATTGGGGTTGAGATTGCATTAAGACTCTTGGGCAGATTTTCATCCATGTATTTAACATACAATAGCTTAAGATTCTGGACAAGCCAGAAGGACACTGTTACGATTAGTAAAGAGTTTTCGAGGGGTGACAGCGAGCTGGCAGAACCCAGAGAAAACTATAAAATATGGCTCTAAAAGATCAAATTCAATCTATTATTAAAGGAGAAGTATTGGATGATCAACAAACCCTAAATACCTATTCAAAAGATGCATCAATCTTTATCATTAAACCCCAATTAGTAGTTTTCCCTAAAGATTCAGAAGACATAAAAGCTTTAGTTAAATATATAAATGAAAACCCAGAACAAAACCTCTCTCTAACCCCCAGGGCAGCTGCCACCTGCATGTCAGGAGGTCCTTTAAATGACTCAATAATTTTAGATATGACCAAATATTTTAATTCTGTTTTAGAGGTAGGGGATAATTTTGCCAGGACCCAACCTGGAGTTTTTTACAGAGATTTTGAGAAAAAAACTTTAGAAAAAGGTTTAATCTTACCCTGTTACACCTCCTCAAGAGAGATCTGCACTGTCGGAGGAATGGTAGGAAATAATGCTGCGGGGGAAAAATCCTTAAGTTTTGGCCAAACTGAAAAATGGGTTAGGAAATTAAAAGTTATTCTCTCAGATGGAAATGAGTATGAAATATATCCAATTGATAAAAATGTATTGAGTAATAAAGTTTCTCAAAATAATTTAGAGGGAGAAATTTATAAAAAGATAAGTGAACTAATAAATGAAAATTTAGAGTTAATAAAATCTTCGCAGCCCCATACTTCTAAAAATTCCACAGGCTACTATCTTTGGAAAGTTTCTGATGAGCAAACATTTGACTTAACTAAACTAATAGTTGGGTCACAGGGAACTTTGGGAATAGTTACAGAGATAGAGTTTCAGCTTATTAAACCAAAGCCTCAAACAGCCATGCTTGAGATAGAACTTCAAAACTTGGAAAAATTAGATCAAATTGTAAATACTGTTTTAGAATTTAAACCTGAAAGTTTTGAGTGTTTTGATGATGCTACCCTAAAAGCAGCCACTAAATATATTGGAGAAATAGCTAAAGACTTTAAAAAAACCCATGGCTTTGAAGTTTATTTAAAAATTTTACCTGAGTATTTAATGTCTCTGGCTGGACAACTCCCTAAACTTATATTGATAGCTGAGTTCACTGGAGAAAATGAAGGTGAAGAGATTGACCTAGCACAAAAAGCAAAAGAAGCTCTAACAAAGTTTAATATTCATTTAAGGGTGATCCACTCAAATGATGAGGAAAAATACTGGATTATAAGAAGGGATAGTTTTAATATCCTAAGGCATCATTCAGGGGAAAATATGAGGACTGCCCCATTTATAGATGACATAATTATCTCTCCAAAAGACCTTCCTCAATTTTTACCCAGGCTCCAGGAGCTTCTAAAACAGTATGAAGGGAAAATTATATATACAATTGCAGGACACATTGGTAATGGAAACTTTCATATTATCCCACTTATGAACTTTTCAGATGAAAATATAAGAAGCTTAATTCCTGAAATTTCAGAAAAAGTTTTTAATTTAGTTTTTGAATTTAAAGGTTCCATGGCTGCAGAGCACAATGATGGACTAGTCAGAGGGCCCTATTTACCCAAAATGTATGGAGAGCAGATGTACCAGTTATTTAAAGAAGTAAAAGAGATTTTTGATCCAAAAAAAATCTTTAACCCTCACAAAAAAACAGATGCAACTATAAAATATTCAATGGACCACTTAGACCATGGAGTAAAACTAAAAGAAGTTGAAGATTATGCTGCAACCCCTAAACCTACTTAGATACAATCTCTGAGATTTTTTGAAATCTTTCAGGCAAAGTCTCACTTAAAAACTTTTCTAACTCCTCATCCTTTAAACTGCATGCTTCCTGCCACAAAGCCCTTCCTGCTAAAAACCCCTGACATCCTCTTACAGAAGCAATCTCTAGCTCTTTGCAAAATTCATCAAAGCTTGCCCCCATAGTCAGCATAATCCAGGGAATCTGTTTTTCCTCTAATGCTAGTGCTGCAGTAAATGTCTGACAAGCTATAGCAGAACCTGGGTATTCTAATTTATAAACATCTGGATAGACCTTGTGTCTTAAAAACATCTTTAGGGAATCTATATTTATCTTTTCTCTTTCTGGCTCACTCATCTTATCTGCCTCATTCTCCCCATCATAAGTCCTAATCTCTAAAAAAAATGGAAAATCTTTTTGCTTACATTCCTCTATTAGTTTTTTACAGGTTTCAATCTGGATTTGGGCAGATTCTGCATAAGGGTTAAACCAAATTAATATTTTTGCTCCGCTTGCCCCATTATTAATTAATGAATCTAAAGAATACTCAAGATCTGTAATCCTCTCCTTACCTTGTTTTTCATACCCAGACTTTTCAACAGGAAGTAAAAAAGGTTTATCCTTTGGCTCATAAGCTTTAAACCCAATATCCTGATCTATTAAAACTGCACTAAATTTTTCCCTCAAACTATCAATAATTTTTTTCTTAAGTTCTATCGCCTCTGCATCAGATACCACTTCTGGATCAGAAGGGTTCATCATCTTCTTAAAGCTTCCCCGATGGTCAAAAGCCAGCATCAAAAACTTTCCATTTTTTAAAAATTTATCCAAATTGGGCATTAAATTCAGTATAGCAAATTTAAGCCTCAACTGTTTCAATCATTTTTTCCAGTTCAGCCCTCATCTCTGGTGTATCTGTATGTCCATGAGACTTTACTGCATGAGCTACTCCTGCCTCTACTAAATCTTCTTTTTGGTCTTCCGGAGCCAACATTACTAACTTACAGTTTTTCTCACTTGGATATTTTCCACAGTTAGCCACCAACCATTTACCTGTTAATCCTAAATCTGTTAACGCCATTAAAATCACCTCCTTTTTGCTAAAAAGATGTTACCATATTATGTATGAACTTTCACTTAGATAATGACTTAACCCTATTTGATGAACCCCTAAAAAAACGTCCTGAAATTTCAAAAGAATCCCTAAAAATTGAACTCCAAAAATATTACTTACCTTTTATTGAAAAGCTAATTAATCTATCCAAAAATAAAACTTCAGAGGAAGGAATAATTGTGGGTGTCTCTGCAATTCAGGGGGCAGGCAAAACCACTCAAGGTGAAATACTAGAAACCTTACTTGACCATTTTGGCTATGAATCTTTTCATCTATCTATTGATAACCACTATCTTACCCATGATGAGTTAAACAAACTAAGAGAATCAGACCCAAGGTACATAAGAAGGGGGGTAACCCATGATATCCCACTTGCAATCCAAAATCTAAAAGATCTTCAGACCATGAAAGATGGAACTGAAGTTAAAATACCTATTTATGATAAGGGAGCTTTTAATGGGGACGGGGACAGGACTGGCTGGAATACTGTTACTAAAAAACCACATTTTATTTTCTATGATGGCTGGATGCTGGGTGCTAGAAAAGTTGAGGATGAATCAATCTTTAATTCAGGTTTACCTGCTTTAGATACCCCGGAACACATCCAACTTGCTAAAGATATAAATTCTAAACTGGATGAATATTATCCTCTTTGGGATTTAATAGATTTTATGAATGTCTTATATGTCCCAAATTATGAAATGTCCCTTAAATGGAGAGACCAGGCAGAGGAAGCTTTAAGGGCAAAAGGGGAAGGCATGACCCATGACCAAATTGTGGAGTTTGTCCATTATTTCTGGAGGTCAGTCCACCCTGCAATCCACATTAAAAACTTAGCCCAAAATAATGCAGACCAGGTTGTAATAATAAATGATAACCACTCAATAAAAGAAGTTCTCACTCCAGATCAGGTAAAACAAAAATATCCATGATAAACTAAATTAACATGGCTTTTGATCTTATCACCATAGGTGATACTGTAATTGATACTTTTGTCCCCTTAAAAGATGCGCAAGTAACAGATATCTCTGGTACTCCTCATTTAAGTTTACCCTTTGGCTACAAAATTCCTGTTGATGATCCCATCTCTTTTGTTGGTGGAAATGCTTCAAATAATGCAGTTGGTGCTTCAAGACTTGGATTAAAAACTGCAATTTATACAAATGTAGGGAAAAAAGATATAGATGCCTCAGATGAAAGAATAATTGCAAAGCTCAAAAAAGAAGGGGTAAATACAAGGTTTGTTATCCATGATCCAGATTTACCAACTAACCACAATATTATTTTAAATTACAAAGGGGAGAGGACTATTTTAGTCCACCACCACCATTGGAAATTTAATTTACCAGATCTGGATTTAACAAAATGGGTCTATCTAACTTCTCTTGCTCCCAACTTCGTAGACACTAACTTAATTGACCAGATTTTAAATTACTTAGAAAGGACCAAAGCCAAACTTGCTTACCAGCCAGGGACTTTCCAAATAAGTTTGGGGGCTAAAAAAAATGGCCAACTTTTATCTAGAACCCAATTTTTGATAATGAATTTGGAAGAAGCTAAAAAGTTTCTAGGTTATAAAGATGATGAAAAAATAGAAATAAAAAAACTCCTAAAAAAACTTGCTGATTTAGGTCCAAAAAATGTGGTAATTACAGATGGAAAAAATGGTTCTTTTTGTTTTGATGGAGAAAATTATTATAAATTAGATGTTTTCCCAGCTGAACTAGTCCAAAAAACAGGGGCAGGTGATGCTTTTGCTACTGCCACTCTAGCAGGACTCTTTTATGGAAATCCCCTCTCAGAAGCCATCAGGTGGGGTACATCAAACTCTGCATCAGTAATCTCAGCCATGGGTCCCCAGGAAGGACTATTAACTTTAAATAAATTAAAAGAAAGTTTAAATAAAAACCCCAAAATTGTTGCTAAGAAGATTTAATTACACACTCTTTCTTTGAATTTCTCAAAAGAAGATAAAAAGATATTAAAAGTAATCCTGCTGATAAAACTGAAAATTCTAATCCCTTAAACGGTAAGTAAGCTATACTCCCGCTCATTCCTAAAACCCCTAAAAGTGGCAATCCACAGGATACACATCCACTACCTAATGTCCCCAGCATTGACCCTCCAAACATTAAGTGCACCCCACCTCCTTTATTAACTTTTTTTATAAGCATGGCAGAATTTAAACCAGTTAAAACAGAAATTATCATTAAAAAGATTAAGCTTGTTGCAGATAATGCAGTTGTAAGTCCCTGGATTAAAGAAAACATTAATGCTGACCTATATTCAAATGTAAAATCCCCCAAAAAAGCCTGGTTTATTACCTGATAGTTTGAAATATAAACATTTAACAGGATGTAAAATAATGAAACTGATAGGGCAGTCAGTAAAAATTTCATCTATACTCATTTTATACCATCAAGTATAGTTTTGAATGCAGAGTAAGGCTGTGCACCCACAAGTTTAGTTCCTGTAATTTTATTTCCTGCCTCACTTTTACCTATAAAAAATGTTGGTGTCCCATCTGCCCCTACATTTGAAGCATCAGCTAAATCTTTAGAAACCTCATCTTTATACTTCTCAGTATCTAAACAAGTTTTAAAATTAGAAGCATTTAATCCTACATCTGCAGCAATTTTATCAATCTCTGCCCTATCTAACCCATCCCCATTAGAGGTAGTCCTTTTAAACATCTCATCATGAAACTGGAAATATTTACTATCTCCTCCCTGTTCCCTGGCACAATTTGCTGCAATTGCCTCAGTTGTAGCCATTGGGTCATGGAAAGATAAAGGCAAATCCCTAAACACTATCTTTAGCTTGCCGCTGTCTACATAGTCCTTTTTAATTTCAGGCAATGTCTGATCAAAATACCTTTTACAAAATGGACACTCATAATCAGAAAATTCAACCATAGTTAAGGGAGCATTTTTATCACCCATAACAGGATCATCATCCAGAGAAACCTCCATAGGACCAGCGGGCTCCTCTGCTTGAGGAAGTGGAGATGCCCCAACCTGAGGCAGTGGACTAGCCTGGGCTCCCAGTGTTTTCACTCCCTGAAGCTGTATTACCCCGCCGCTGATTAAAATAGCAACAGCTATTACAAAAGAACCTAAAACAATTGCCAGGGGAGTAGATATAAAGGTAGAATTATTATCAGAATCCATAAGGTTTTATGATTTTAGTATACTAAAACCCGCTTGTAAACATTCAAAGGGCAATTAAATCTTTTTCTGCCCTGTTTAATAAAACTGCATTAGTTGCAACAATAACAGAAGAAATACTCATTAAAAGCGCTGAAAATTCAGGCCGCAGCATTATCCCAAAGTTAGGATATAAAACCCCTGCTGCAATAGGGATTGCCAGTAAATTATAAATAGAAGCCCAAAAAAGGTTTTGCTTCATCTTCAAAACTGTTGCTTTAGAAAGTTTTATAGCCCTCAAAACATCTGCAGGGTCTGATTTCATCAGCACTACCTTTGCAGTCTCTATTGCAACATCTGTACCTGCCCCAATAGCTATCCCTATATCTGCCTGGGCCAAAGCTGGTGCATCATTCACCCCATCCCCAACCATAGCAGTAAACTTTCCCTCTCTCTGTAATTTTTTAACATACTCAGACTTTTCTTTTGGCAGCACCTCTGCAAAAACCCTCTCTATCCCCAGTTTTTTTGCAACTACATCAGCTGTTGCTTTGTTATCCCCTGTAATCATGGCAGTCTCTATCCCCAACTCTTTTAACCTCTCAATAGCTTTTTTGGCATTAGGTTTTATGGGGTCTTGTGCTCCTATTGCTGCTACTCCAGCTTTATTCACTGCTAAAACCATAATAGTTTCACCATCTTTCAAAAACTCATCAATCTTATCCTGCAAATTTTTATTAATCTCAACTCCTTCATCTTTCATTAATTTAATTGTCCCTACAAGGATTTTTTTATTATCCACCACTGCCCTAACCCCTAAACCTGATAAATTCTCAAACTTTTCAACATTCCCTGATAATTCCAATTTTCTATTTTTTAATTCCTCAAGCACTGCATTTGCTAGGGGGTGCGAAGATTTTGCCTCAGCAGCTGCAACCAAGATTAATGCCTCTTCTTTAGAGTAACCTGCTATAACAGCAATATCTGTAATTTTTGGTTTACCCTCTGTCAGTGTTCCTGTTTTATCTAAAACCACAGCCTGGATCTTAGAAACCTGCTCTAAAGTAGGTGCATCTTTTATTAAAATATTATGTTTTGCCCCAAGTCCTGTACCAACTGCTACTGCAGTAGGGGTAGCAAGCCCTAAAGCATCAGGACAGGCAATCACTACTGTGGATATTGCAAAAGTTAATGCAAAAAGTAAGGGCTGTCCAAGTATAAAAAACCAGACTAAAAAGGTAAGTAAACCTCCACCAACTGCAACTATTACAAGGTACTTAGCAAATTTATCGGCTAGTTTTTGCCCGGGGGCCTTGGAGTTTTGAGCAGTTTCAACCATTTTTACAATTTGGGCTAAAGCTGTATCCTCCCCAACCTTAGTGGCTTTAAACCTAACTGATCCTGAAGTATTTATTGACCCTCCTATTACCAGATCACCTCTTTTTTTAGAAACAGGCAGAGACTCACCTGTAACCAAAGACTCATCAATAGCTGTTTCTCCATCTAAAATAACACCATCAACTGGTACTTTATCTCCGGGCTTTAAAATTAAAACATCCCCAATTTTAACCTCAGAAGTTGGTACTAGCAGCTCTTTGCCATCCCGTAAAACCCTGGCTTGCGGGGGAACTAAATTAAAAAGAGCCTGCAGCGCATCTGTTGTGCCTCTTCTACTCTTCATCTCCATCCAGTGCCCAAATAAAACAAAAGTTGTAAGCATAGCAGCAGCTTCATAAAAAGACTCCACAGATCCCAAAAGTGTTAAAACAATTGAAAATATGTAGGCAGCAGTAATCCCAACAGCAATTAAAACTGCCATGTTTAAAGTTTTTTGCTTTAAAGCAATGTAGCTTGAGTAAAGGAAGATCCACCCGCAGTAAAAATAAACAGGGGTTGTAAGCAAAAACATTATCCAAACTCCTGGGATTGGCTCAGGAAGTCTCAACCCTAAAAGATTCATTCCCAGAGGGGAATATAAAACAATGGGTATTGTGAGAATTAAAGAAACAAAAAACTTATTCCTGATATCCTCCTCCATCATTTTAGCCATCTCCCTGCCTGCAAGCCCGGTGTGCTCCATCCCCATAGTCATCCCCATACTCATCTTAAACTTTTCCCAAAAAGACATCTCAGAAACAGGCTTCATTACATGACCTCCATGATCCATATCTTTATGTTCTCCACCTTCACTCAGGCTTCGGCGGACAGGCATTTTTATCTCTGTCTCAACAAGCTTCATTCCACACTTAGGACATCTACCAGGATTGTCTGATGTTACTTCAGGATGCATTGGACAAATATAAGTTTTAATTATTTCTTTAGTTTTCATATGCTTCAGCACTCCTCCAGTTATTTACTAACTCTTTCCAATAAAATAATCCAATTATTTCAAACACAATATTTGTAATTACTCCTGGATAGTAGGAAAGTGTTCTAATAGCATCAATCAAATGATGTAGTTCAAAAATAAAGAAGATACCATAAAGTGTTAACACTCTTAGAGTCCATTTTCCTCCTAAAACCAGTAGGGCAGCTGGACCAATCATGAGAATCCAAACAATATGCGACGCGTAATATTGCGCTTGATTAATATTTTGGAAGAGACTGCTAATATACTTCATTATCCAATCATTGTTATAAAAACCCGTAATAACTTCTTCAAAAAAGTGTAGATAGACCACAACTATCGAAAGCATTAGGAGGGTTTTTAACCTATTTGAAATCACAAAATTTTTATTACTCATTTTCATATTTTGCAAAATTTAGCTTTCCACTCATTCGAGTCTGAGCCTGAGGGCTCGTCCCTCAGAGTCGAAAACCTTAAAGGCCTGCCTGTCGGCAGACAGGCGTAATCGTAAATGTGTTTTTAATTATTCTATTCACTAAACTTATTTTGCCCACTTATTATATAAGGCTGCCCCTGAGTATGTAGTTATCCATACTAAAAAAGCTAAGCTAACTGCCCCAAATATAAATGTACCTAAATCCATTGGTGAAACAGCCCTCATACTGTCTAAGCTAAAGGTATGAAACCAGCTTTTCCCTACACTAAAAAGAAAGTCAGGTGCAATAAGTGATAATACCCTGCAAACTACATAAACCCCCAAACTGACAACAGTAAAAGCATTGGCAAATTCTTTTTCTTTTAACAATTTAATCACCCCCTTTATTTTATTTGTGCTTGTGCCCTCGCATCATAAACATCATTATGATAGGACACGCTAACAGCAATATGAAAGGCAAAAAACCAGCAAAATTAGTTACCCCACTAATCACTAATATAGCAAGTACAACTGTAATTCCAGCCCACACCTGCCACATTGTTAAATACTTTTTTATGGTACTCACCTCCTTAGTACCCCCAGTTTATATACCACTGCCTCATCTGATCTATTTCACTAGTTTGAGCAGTGATAATATCATCTGCAAGTTTTCTCATCTCATCTCTATTTGTACTACTTTTAAGCATACTTGCCATCATTACAGCCATCTGGTGGTGAGGGATCATCTCCTCAATAAACGCTTTATCAAAATCAGCAGTTTGTTCAAGTCTTGCCATATCCGTCTCGTCACCCATCATACCCATATGCATACCACTTCCTCCTATCATTCCATGTTGGCTCATTACTTGGGTACCTACAGGTAATTCTCTGCCAAACCAATTTTTATACCAACCTTTCATCTGATCAATTTCCCGGCTTTGGGAATTGATAATGTTTTGGGCAAGCGTTTTAATCTCAGGACGCCTAGCTTTTTCTTGAGCAAGTTTTGCCATCGTAATAGCATCTTCGTGGTGGGGAATCATTTGCTCGATAAAATGAGCATCTATCGTGGTTGAACTGATCATCATACCCTGGTTTCCTCCACGCATACCCATCATCTGCATCATGCCATAGTTATTGTTATTAACTGCATTTGTAGCCGAAAACCATACAAATGCACCACCAATGAGCACACCTATTATTCCGTAAATTAAAGGGTCTCTTTGTTTCATATATTCACCTCCTTTTTATTGTTTTCTAAAAATTTTCATTATTTCATCGATAGTAGCTTTTGTCTCTCCTCTTTGTATGTGATCAACAACACACCCTTTTAAATGGTTTTCCAAAATCAGAGCATCAGTTTCTTTAATTGCTTTTTGAACGGCTTGGGATTGCGTAAGTACATCTATACAATACTCATCACTCTCAATCATGTTAATTACTTTATTTAGATGTCCTCTTGAAATTTTTAACCTGTGAAGGATTCTTTCCTGTAGATCTTTAGGTCTGTAAGCCATTAATATATCCCCCCTATGGGGATATATTAATTTATAAGTAGTATTCTGGCAAGATATTATTTATTCACTCTATTTTTTATTAATTTGTTTCCAGAGCCAAACACCTAGTAGTATAAAATCAATAAATATTACCAGCCAAAATAAACTGGCCAAAAAACCAAAACCTGAATTCATCATTCCATAACTCCCAAAACCCATCATATAAACTCACCTCCTACTTTTTAATGTTTCATTCTTAAAACCTGCGTTACAGCCTTTATAATATTTTCTACAGTCAACCCAAACTTTTCTAATAGCTCTTCAGGTTCCCCACTCTCTCCAAAATGGTCCTCAATCCCTATTATTTTTATAGGTACAGGAAAATGGGCACTTACAAGCTCTGAAACTGCCCCGCCTAACCCTCCATTTACCTGGTGCTCTTCAACAGTAACAATTGCTCCTGTTTCTTCTGCCGCTTTTAATATTGTTTTTGAGTCTAAAGGTTTAATAGTGGAACAATTTATTACCCGGACACTTATATTACTCTTTTTCAAATCCTCTGCAGCCAAAAGTGCTCTATGGACCATCTGCCCGCAGGCAATGACTGTTACATCTTTACCCTCAAAAAAAACTTCAGCCTTCCCAATTTCAAAAGGTGTTTCCTCAGTTGTAACAGTTGGAACATTAGATCTGGAAAGTCTTAAATAATCAGGCATCTTATCTTTACTCATTGCAATAGTGGCTTTTTTGGCCTCAATTGCATCCACCGGAACAATTACCACCATATTTGGTAAAGCCCTCATTAAAGCTATATCTTCTAAAGCCTGATGTGTTGCTCCATCAGGTCCTACAGAAATCCCTGCATGGGATCCAACAATCTTTACAGGCACATTGTTATAACAAATAGTAGTCCTAATCTGCTCCCAATTCCTGCCTGGAGAAAAAGTAGCATAACTTGCAACAAAGGGAATCTTTCCAGCTGCTGCCATACCTGATCCAACAGTAACCAAATTCTGCTCAGCCACCCCAACCTCAAAAAACCTAGAAGGATTTTTCTTTTTAAACTCCTCCATCCTAGTAGACTCTGTTAAATCTGCACAAAGAGCCACCACATTAGGATTTTCATCGCCTGCAATTACCAACCCCTCCCCAAACCCCTTCCTGGTAGGAGCCTCCTCAATATCCTCATCAAAAAGTTTAGGATTTAATTTTAAGTTTTGATTAATCATTCATGCTCCGATCGTATCTTTCCTCTTAAAGTTCTTAGTTCCTTAAGTGCAATTTTTGCCTGCTCTTCTTTTTTAGGTTCACCTTCCATATCAGAAGCCCCTGGAGGAGCTCCATGCCATTTATAATCATTCTCCATAAAATCCACACCCTTCCCGGGAATTGTATGGGCCAAAATCAAAACTGGCTTATCATGAATTGCCTCAGCTTCATGACAGGCATCAATAATCTCCTGCATATTATGCCCATCAATTTCTATTACATACCAATTAAATGCCTCATACTTAGCTTTTAGGGAATCCAAAGGCATGATATCTTCTGTAAAACCATCAATTTGAATGTGATTTCTATCCATAATGGCAGTTAAATTATCCAGTTTATATTTTGCTGCAAACATCACAGCTTCCCAGGTATTCCCCTCATCCTGCTCCCCATCACTCATTAAGCAGTAAACCCTCCAGGGAAGCTTATCCATCTTAGCTACAGCTGCCATCCCACTGGCTTGCGAAAGTCCAGAACCCAAAGGCCCTGAGGTTGTTTCTAAACCAGGTAAAGCTTCTCTGTGTGGATGCCCTTGCAACCTACTCCCCAGCTTTCGCAACGTCTTAAGCTCTTCAACAGGAAAAAATCCCCTGTGGGCCATAGTAGTATAAAGTACAGGGCAGATATGCCCATTTGATAAAACTAACCTATCTCTTTCAGCTAAATTTGGATTTTTGGAATCAATATTTAGAATATTAAAATAAAGTGCAGTAAATATATCTGCCATCCCCAAAGGGCCTGCAGAATGCCCGCTGCCTGCTTCCTCAAGCATCTTTATAAGGTCAATGCGGATCTCATTTGCCTTTAATTCTAATTGTTTAACTTCATGGGCAGAAAGCATATAGATATATTATATACTGAATCCATTTTTGGAAGCTTTTAGATGATCCCTATGTTCACCTGCAACTATCTCACACTCAAAATCATAAATAGCCTGTAAAACCTCCTCAGGGTCATCAACAATTTTATAAACTTTGGACTCCTCTTCCCTCAAAAGCATATTCTCTTTAAAAGCTTTCATAATATTTTTCCAGAATTTTCCATATAAAATTAAAGGCTTATGGTGTCCAAAATAAAGCCTAGCTAAACCCCAAGCCATCCCAAATTCAGAGATAGTACCAGTCCCCCCATTAAAAATTACATAAACCTGCCCATGCCTCATTAATGTTAATGTCCTTTCAATATAGTTATCAGTCTTAATCTCCTTATCTAGTAAATTTTCAGGATCCCTCCCTTCAAAATTTTTCATGTCTTTTGGGTACAAAGTCACACCAATCACTTTCCCTCCACCCTCTTTAGCTCCCAGAGAAGCAGCCAGCATCACCCCAGGGCCTCCTCCATCCACAACAGTGTAGCCTGACTCAGCCAGCCTCTTGCAAACTTTAAAGACATCCCTGAATAAATGTTCCCTGTTTGAAGTATCTGCATAGCCAAAGATAGCTACATTCTCTATAGTGTGAGCTTTAAGCTCACATCTTTGTTTAGCTCTTAAGAGTTTCCCAAATTTTTTCAACGTTTTTAAACTTTCCATTTTTCTTCAAATATCATTAGTTTAAAAAGGCAAGGTTCTGCGAGCACGAAGTAAAACCATTCTCACTGAAGTGCGAAGCAGGTCCTTACATTTTCTTGATTGCTTCCCAAATCTTCTCTATGTTTTCCTCTACATCCCCTTCAAACAAAAATGATCCTATTGCTAAATAATCCACTCCAGCTTCAACTAAACTTCTAACATTTGTATCTTTAACTCCACCATCCACCCCAATTATTAAATCATTCCTTTTTTCTTTAAGCTGTCTGACTTTCCCTACTGTATTAGGATCAAGCTGTTGTCCTTCCAAACCAGGATTCACCCCCATGACTAAAACTACATTAACCTTATCTAAATAATTTTCTAGTTTTTCAACTGGAGTCTCTGGATTTAAAGACAAACCTACTTCTATGTTATTACTTTTTACCTTTTTGATTAACCCATCAATATCTTTTTCAATCTCTATAGGAAAAATTATTCTATCCACACCAAATTCAAGTAAACCTTCAAACCAGCTTTCAGGGTCTTCAACCATTAAGTGACCTTCTTTTTTAAATTTTAGGGGGTATTTTTCTACAATATCCAGATCGACACTCAAATTTTGAACAAATTTATTATCCATGAGGTCAATTTGTACCCACCCATCTTCAAAGCTTGGTACAGAATTAAGCTGTACAATTCTTTTTTGATAATCCTCTTCAGAAGTTGCAAATAAAGTAGGAATAATTTGAACCATTAACTTTTTTCTTCAATCTTTTTAATCTTTTCAATTCTTTTTATATGTCTGTCTTCAGTGGCAAAAGGTGCATCCAGCCAAACTTTTACAGCCTCTTTTGCCTGCGCTTCTGTTAAAAACCTCACTCCCAAAGATAAGACATTTGCACCATTATGAATTCTTGTCAGTTTCAAAATCTCATATGGGTCATCACTGCTGTTACCATTTATATCAATTGCCTCAACTGCTAAAGCCGGGCCATAAAACAAGGCACATCTAATCCCTTTAATTTTATTTGCAGCCATTGCCTCTCCCTGACCAGAACCTCCTATAACTATTCCTAAACTATTTTCCAGATCTTTTGAAACAGACTGTGCAGTCTTTGCTATAAAGTCAGGATAATCATCACTTTTGTCATACTCAAATGCCCCGCAATCCTCTACTTCATGACCAAGTTCTGAAAGATAAGTCCTAATCTTCTCTTTTAACTCAAATCCTGTATGGTCAGCACCAATATAAATCTTCATACTAAATTTATAGTGCATTTGTTTAAAACATGCAAATTGATATATTTTGCATTAGTTGACTGAAAAATGCCCTATCTGCTATACATAATAAGCTTACTTAAAAAATAAGTTTTCGAGAATCCCCGCTACGTGCGGGGTTTTTCGACTCATTTTTTTAGGGGGCTCGCAGATGGAGTACTTTCCAGATACTCTGGAGCAGTTGTAGAGGCTGGTAGGACTTGTTGGTTTATTTTTCTATGGGAATTGTAAAAAGCTGCATAGATTCCAGTGATAAAAAATCCAATTATTAATACAAAGAAAAAATTCCTAAGCATATCCATATCTTACCATTCCTCATATAAGTATTGCCTTATTAATAATACCTTTGATAATATTCAATTCTCCTATGGATGATCTGCCAAAAAAACTAGCTTTTGTTGATATAGAAACTACAGGCTGTAGGATTTCAGATAGAATTATAGAAATAGGCATATTAAGAGTTGAAAACCACAAATTAATTGAAAGCTACCAGACTTTACTTAATCCTCAGTGTCATATCCCTGAAGAGATAGTTGAACTAACAGGCATAACCCCTTCACAGCTTGAGGCTGCACCAACTTTTTATGAAGTTAAAAAAGATATTTATTCTCTTCTAGAGGATTGTATCTTTGTAGCCCACAATGTCAGGTTTGATTTAAGTTTTTTAAAGAATGAATTTAAAAGATGGGAAATTAGTTTTTCTCCAAAACAAATTTGCACAGTAAAGTTATCAAGGGCTTTATATCCTGAACACAGACACCACAATTTAGACAGCATAATAGAAAGGTTTAAATTCAAAGTTAAAAACCGCCACCGCGCTTTTGATGATGCTAAAGTTTTGTGGGATTTTTACTCACATTTAACAAAAAAACTGCCCAAAGAAACACTTTTATTAAACCTTAAAAAAGCTATGAAAAGACCCTCCATTCCTATAAAAATTTCTGAGGATATTTTAGATTCACTCCCCAAATCCCCAGGAGTCTATATTTTTTATGGAGAAAATAGGGCACCCCTTTATGTGGGAAAAAGTATAAATATTAAAGATAGGGTAATGTCCCACTTCTCCTCAGACCATCTTTCTTCAAAAGAGTTAAAAATTGCCCAGCTAATCACAAACATAGAAACTATTCAAACCTTTGGAGAATTGGGAGCCCTTTTATTAGAATCCACTCTGGTAAAAAAACTTCAGCCCCTTTATAACTCAAAGCTTAGGCTCTCCAGAAAACTTTTGCTATTAAAAGTTAAAGACAATCCCCAAGGGTATAAAACTATAGCACTGGAGTCTGTGGATAGAATTAATCCTGCAGACTTAGATTCTATAGTTGGAGTTTTCAGGTCAAAAAAACAGGCAAAAGATACTTTATTAATTATCTGTAAAAACTTTAATCTTTGTGAGAAATTATTATCTTTAGAAAATACTAAGGGGGAATGTTTTGGCTACAGGCTTGGCAATTGTCATGGTGCCTGCAAAGGTAAAGAAAAAACCATAAAGTATAATTTAAGGTTTATAGAAGCCTTCACCCGCAGCAGACTTAAACCCTGGCCATTTAACGGGCCAATTATTATCAAAGAAGGGGATGAGGGATTCCTATTAAATAACTGGTGTTTAATAGGAAAGGTTACAATGGATGGGTTAGAGCAGGAAGAATACATCAATTTTGATTTAGATACCTATAAAATTCTTAGTAGCTATTTAAACTCTCAGAAAAAGTTAACCAACATTGAATCCCCGCCAAATATAAAACTTAAATATTTAAACTCAAATTTAATTACAAACCCATTCTAATTAAAATATTACTTAACAGGGGCAGAAAAAAGTACTACAAAATCATATAGGAATGTATTTTTAACTATTCTTATTAATACTTTATTTACTTTAATCACATAGCAATAATACTGAGCATCAGTAATAAAAAAGTTAATTTTTTTGTAATAATATTGTAAGGATATGCACAGTAGCCTCAAAAAAACTTCCAAAATTAGTAAGAGGATACTTGAAAATAAATTGATATCTCTATATAATTTTTTTGAAAACCTATGACAAGCACAATCCTCATTGTTGAAGATGACTCAGGTTTACAAAAATACTTAAAGGAACTTCTTTTGGATAATGGCTTTTCAGCCCAATCAGCTTCAGATGGTATTCAGGCACTAAACTCAATCTCTAAATCAGAACCAGACCTGGTTATTCTGGATTTAGGCCTACCCAATATGAGCGGTGAAGCAGTCTGTATGGAAATCAGAAAAAAATATCCTGACCTACCTGTAATTATTCTAACTGCCAAAGATGCAGTTTCAGATATAGTCCAGGGTCTAAATTTAGGAGCTGATGATTATATGACTAAACCCTTTGTGGCAGATGAACTTTTGGCTAGGGTAAAAGCCAGGCTTAGAAGCAAAGGCATCCAGGATACTAAACTCAAAGTTGGAGATCTAGAATTAGACAATAAGACCTTAGAGGTAAAAAGAAAAGAAAAAAATATACAGCTGACACCTCAGGAATTTAAACTCCTGCAGTATTTAATGAGCAATAAGGGCAGGATCTTAACCAGGGAAATGATTTTAAACAGGGTTTGGTTATATTCCCCGGATATAGAAACAAGGGTGGTAGATGTTTATATGGGTTACCTAAGAAAAAAGATTGATGAGTCTGCCCACCAAAAACTCTTACACTCTGTCCGCGGCTTCGGTTACATGATCAAAGACTAGCTGGTTGATCTCGCCACCAATCATAGGCTTTATGAGCTAATTCCAGCATAGTATCTCCATCTACTCCTTTTTGAAAAATGGGTCCTGATTTTTGATTTTTTATCGAGTCTAAACCTCTAGATCTAGTATAGAACTCAACCTCTTCTGGTGTTGAAACTAATACATGCGCACCACCAACAAGCGCTTGTACTGTTCCTATTGTATTGGGATCGTCATCCACATGAATTGTAGGCTCTCCTAGATTGCGCACTGCGGCATTCACAAATGCTTTGTGAATATGTGTAGAACCAATCCTACCTAGTCGTAATATAAATTGCGGATCATCTAAATATTCCAGAACTCCTTGCTTAGTAAAATTTTCAAATAGCTCTGTCCTCTGATCGATACCAATGCCTGTAACTACAAACTGTGGGCATTTTAAATCATCATGAATCATTTTAACTAAACTTTTAGCTTCATCGGTTAATTTCCAATCTGTTATTTGATCATTTGAGGATGAACTAATACTAGGTATAGAAGATATTCCATCTTTTTTTGGTGCTTTTAACAAGTATTCCATCAAATTAAAACCATTACCAAGATCATTAATATCAATTTCTTTTGAAATAGCTAAATCTAAAAGACTTATTTGAAAAAATAAAGCATCTTCTCTATTAATCCTATCCTTAGAAATTTCCCCCCAATGTTCTCTTCGCAAACAATCAACCATCTTTTCGACTAATAAATAATCATCATAACTATAATCTTGTGGCTGTTGGTGATTTCTATTTCTTTCATGTATTACATGCTGGGTTAAAGTTTTTTGATTGTCCAACAAAAAAACTGGTTTAGACCCTTGCCAACTTTCTATCATATTCCTTACCTCTCTTCTATCTCTATTAATTCTGGAACCTTCATACTTTTAAGTTCAGCTCCTAAACTTTTATCTCCTGTTTTTTGAGAATGTTTCCACAAAGCTCTGTGTATGCCCAACCTGGAATTCAGGGCAACTTTTGAGTATCCTTTGAAAGCTGTTGACCAATCCTCTTTTAATTCATTGCAAAAAAATATCACTCTCTCTGAATTGTAGGCACCGTGAAGAAAAAGAGAGACTCTCTTGCTAAGTACATCTCTTATAAATTCCACCATCGCCCCTTCCTCTCTATATAAATAAGATCCAATTTCTTCCAGGGGCATTCCTTTGTATTTATCAAGCTCTTCATAGCGCATTCCTTCTTCGCGCCCTGCTAGAGTATAAATCTGTAGGGCTGCAGCCTTAGAATGCTGAACGAAAGCATTATAACCAGAACTCCAATTTGCATCTTTAGTCTCACTGGCTAAAACTGCCCTCCTGTAAACATTGGCTCTTCTAAACTCCTCTTCACCTCCCATGATTATGTCGAAAAGAGACCTTCTATGCCTAAACCTTTTATCAAAACTCCAGTCTCCTCTAACAGACCCAGCTTTCGTAAAGGGATCCTGAGTAATTCCAGGTTTTTCTCGAACAAAAAACTTGTTAACCTCAATATGATCCAAAAAAAGACTAATTAACCTATTATCTTCTTCGTTTGATCTTTGAAACTCCTCCTCTGTCCTCTGACCACTAGGATTTTTTACTTTTCCTTGCAACGTAGCTAAAGCAATAGACACTTCATAATCATGTGTAAAAGTTGGTCCGATCGGTTCAAAAAAATTACAAAGTTCTTCTCTAAGAAGAGATTTTGCTAAACCCGTTAACCCTAAAATATCAATCTCTATTGTTATCTGCTCTTTCAACCTCTGCGCTCTTCCATAAGAACTGGCGCTCAAATAAGTTAACTTATTAAAATGTTGGGGATTCCTATCCTGAAGATGTTCAATTAAAGGTAGTCCTTCTACTCTCATTATGGGTTCAAACCATAATGCAGAATTACGTCTTATAATTTTTTTTACTTCTGGAATAGATTCTGTCATGTTCTTGCTTGTGGAAAAATAACCTCTACTGTTGTTCCTTTGTTTATTTTAGAAGATATTTTTATATTTCCTCGCAGATTCTCAACAATATTATTCACAAGATAAAGTCCCAAACCTAAACCCTCCCTACTATGCTCTCCCTGCTGAAATGCTCTAAAAATTAAATCCAAATCCTTTTTAGGAATTCCTACACCTTTATCTTTTACTTGTACAATCAAATTCCCACTTTTATTCTTTAAATTCATGACAACTGGAGTGCTCTCTGGCGAAAATTTAATAGCATTCTCTACTAAATTAAACAATGCTTGGGATATTTTATCTGAATCTCCAATCACCAAATCGGATCTATCTCCTGTCTGATCTTCAATAACAAATTTTCTGTTAGGATAAGAAACTTTCAAATCATTCTCTATCTTTCTAATTAACTGACCAACGTGGCACTCCTTTAAAATAAAATTTAACTTCCCCGATCTAATTCGGTTTATCTCTAATAATTCATTTACTAAACTTGTCATTCTCAAACTCTCACCATATAGTTGCTCTATCCATCTAGATTCAGGGGTATTAGAATTTGTTTGTTTGCTTCTCAAAAGCTGAATATATCCATTTACAGAAGTTAATGGAGTTCTTAATTCATGAGCAGCCATAGATATAAAAAGATCTCTTATCTCTAAAGCTTTTTTAACCTCATCATAAAGTTGATTTTTTCTTATTGCTAAAGTGGCAAAAGATCCAAACAGCTGTAAAATATCAAGCTCTCTTTTGTTAAAATGTTCACTTCTAAAAGAATTTATTGCTAGTACTCCAATAGCCTCTTTTTTGTAAAACAAAGGGATCAACACAACCGATTTTATTCCTAAATTTTGATAGTCTGGATAGAGTTTTAGAAAACCATCAGTCTTTTCTGTGTTAACTATTAAAATTTTTCTTGATTTTAAAGCTTTATATGTAAAGCCTTTTTTGCGTCTTTTTACAGTTATAGGGAGAGTTGAATAAACCTGAGAAAATTTGTCACCTGAAATTAAAGTTAGGGAACCATAAGCCGCATCCACCAATCTTATTGCTTCTTTTACAATAATCTCATAAGTTTCAGAAAGTGTTAGTGGTTCTAAGAGCCTCAGTCCAGATTTATTAATAGTTTCTAGAATATTATCCATAGATAATTTATTCTTCCAATCTTACCAAAAAATCTAGTTTTGACAACCCCAATAAGCCCAAAAATACCAAATTCTTACACATTTATTACTTTTATTTACATAAATTTAACTTTTCTCAAAATAGCCGATAAATTTGCTGTCTTGACTAAAATCCTATCTTCACTAAAATAAAATTGATGAGAAAAACTGCCCTTCCCATCTTTTTATCTCTTACAGCCCTAACAACACTCTCCCTAATCTACTTACACCAGGTAACATCAGTTAAATCTGCTGCAGCCACAAACATAGTCATTTCAGAAATTATGGTCAGAGGCAGTAGTGCAAATGATGAATTTATTGAGCTTTATAACCCAACCTCCTCTCCAGTAGATCTTGCAGGTTGGAGATTAACAAAAAAACCTCAGGATGGATCTCCTGAAACAAGCCTGGTAGCATCTTTGTCAGGGACTATCCCTTCAAATGGATTTTTCTTAATAACCCATGATGAATCATTTGCTTCTCCTTCTGCTGACTTAGTTTACTCATCAGGAGTAATTGCAGATGATAATACTCTCTCTTTATTTTCTGACTCAGGCACAACTCTAGTTGATAAAGTAGGCTTTGGAACAGCTTTAGATACAGAAACAACTGCAGCTGCCACTCCTTCATCAGGCCAGAGTCTGGAAAGAAAAGCAAACTCTTCTTCAACCCCGCAGAGTATGTCCTCAGGAGTTGATATAAACATGGGCAATGCAGAAGATACAAATAACAATGGAGATGATTTTGTAGTAAGAGATGTACCCCAGCCCCAAAACTCCCAGTCTGACATTGAACCAGAGGCCACTCCCTCTCCAACAGCAACTCCAAGTGCAACCCCCACTGCTACTCCTTCAGCTTCACCAACTGCGCAGCCTACACCTACAGCTACCCCTTCTGCCACACCTACCTCAATTCCATCAGCTACACCAACCTCTTCACCATCTGCAACACCTAGTTCAGCCCCTAATCCCTTCTTTGGACTAAATATATCCTGTCAGATTAGGGTTAGGACCCTAAACTTTGGATTCTTCAGGATTTCCTTCCCCCAACTCTTCTGCACTCTTAAGTAAAACTATTGAGAAAAATATTGATAAGCAGCTTCTGAAATTTTAGCAATCCTGTCTTCTGCCCCTGCAGGTACACTGCTTTCAGATAAAACTACAATTATATAATCCCCATTTTCTTGAAAAACAATTCCTCCATCATGAGAAAACCAGCCAATCTCTCCAGTTTTGTGGGCTAAAACTGTACCCTCTGGCAAATATTTTGGAAGCTTTTTATTTAATTTCTGGTTTTTTAAAAGCTCCATCATCTTTACATTGCTCTCACTGCTGCCAAGCTCTCCCCTATATAACTTCTCCAAAAATAAAGCTGTATCAAAAGCAGTAGTTTTTGGAGGCTCAGTTTCAGACCCTACCTGTGATTCCTTAAAACCATTATCCTCAAGGTACTTTTTTACCTGAGAAAGTTTTAACTTCTCAGTCAAAAGTAGTGCTGCATAGTTGTGGGATATAGTTATCATCTGGTTTAAAGCCTGGGCTACAGTTAGTGTAATCCCTCCTTCAGTTTGTTCAACCAACTCTGGATCAATAGAAAACTTTCTATTTAATGTGGCAATGTCCTGGGATAAAACTTCATCTTCTTGAATAATTCCTTCCTCAATCTGCTTAAAAGCCTCACCCATTACCCAAAGTTTGTATAAACTTCCTGACTCAAATACCTGGTGTTCGTTCAAAAAAAAGGATTCATTAGTTTTTAAATTCTTAATATAAACTGCATACTCTCCCTGGGTCCCAATTAAAGCTTTTGATACAGCCTGTTCTAAATTTTTACTTGACTCAATAGTGGGTGTAGCCTGGGTGGATTTAACATTTGGTTTAACCAGTTCTCCCAAAATTGCAGGCCTATCTCTAAGAAAACCTGGGATAAAAAAAACTGCAAATAATATAACTATGGAAAAACCTAAAATTCTAACAATCTTTTTATTTCTTCTTTGTTGTCTTCTCTTCTCTAAAAAGGAGGTAAATTCATAAGCCATCCCAATATCTTACTAAATTTGTAAAAAATTTTACTGAGAATTTAAAGTGGGAGTTTAGCTAAGTGTTTCCAGTCCTTAGGTTCTGGAAAACTTGGTATTATAACAAGTTTATCTACATTAAAAGATAAATTAGAAGGTAATTTAATTTCTTTTGCAACTTTTTCCCTTAACTCCATGTCATAATCACCATACAAAAGACTGATATGGGGCATAAAAACATTATTATCAACTCCAAATATTTCTTTTGCAGCTAAATTAGCATTCATAAGTTCTGCATTAGATTTAATTCTCACAAAAACTGATTGAAAATATGTTGTGCTAAAAGATATTTCCCCAAGTTCTACTGTGAAAGGTTTAATTTTTGAAGTTAAAATTTTTGCCTTTTCTAGTACAGATTTTTCATCAACTGATATATCCCCCAAAAGTGTCATATGAGGCTCAAAAACTGGCGAGTTATATTTCTGGCTTAAATCTAAAATAACCCCTTCAAGCTTCTTTTTTACATCTCCAGAAGGCACAATCCAAATAGAAAAAGAATTCATAATTGGAGTATATCAAAAACTAATTAATAATAAATTATGATTATTAAGTTTGAATTATCTTATAGTAGTTGATATAATATGCTATATTATGGATGAAAGAGAAAGAAAAAGAATGGAAGTTGCATTCCAAGCGCAACAAAATGCTAATGAAAGGTACCAGAAAACTAGGCAAACAGTTTTAAGTGCAAGTTATCTTCCTTTCGATTTGAAATGTACTTTACTCGATTGGAATGAGCATATACTAGATCCTGGTCATTTTGTTAGAACAGGTTATTTTCAACTTTTACCACAGGGTCATTACCTGCATGGTGTTTGGAAAGCGTCTAAAATGCTTGAGAGTATTACAGACCTTGCAGATAGTCATGGAAAAGAGGTTACAGGGATCGAAAGAGAATTGATTAGAGATGCTTTTTTGGTTGCATCAGAAAATAGAGGACCTGTAAGAATGGATGACAAACAAAGGGAGCAGTTAAGAGACTTAGGATGGAATGTTGCACACCTGATTAGGGTTTATAGGGACTTTAAAAAAATTAACCAGCTCCAGCGTAGATAATTTTAAATTAATCCCCCTTTTGGTAAAATTAACAGGTTAGAAACATTGCGGGATCGTATAATGGTAGTACAGAGGACTCTGAATCCTCTAATCTAGGTTCGAGCCCTAGTCCCGCAGCACATAACTTTAATCTTAGTATTTTAAAATATAAGCTCTTTGTGTTTTAATGTTTTTAATGCTTGCCAAGGTTTTATCCGGTGCAAATTTAGGGCTCAACTCAACCCCTGTCACTATTGAAGTAGACATAGCCTCCCAAGGCCTCCCCTCTTTTTCCATTGTTGGTTTAGGAGACAAAGCAATCGATGAATCCAAAGAAAGGGTCCGCTCAGCTTTAAGAAATTCAGGCGCAGACTTTCCCCCAAAAAGGATCACTGTTAATTTAGCTCCTGCAGATCTACCCAAAGAAGGACCTTTATATGATTTAGGAATTGCAGTAGGGATTTTAATTGGCTCAGGCCAGTTAGAAAAGGTAGAAGAGGATATATTATATGTAGGTGAGCTCTCCCTTGATGGGTCTTTAAGATATACCCATGGAGTTTTACCCTTAACTATTCTTGCAAAAAAATTAGGTCTAAAAAAAATTATTATTCCAAAAGATAATGCAGTTGAAGCAGCAATTATAGATGGAGTAAAAATCTATGGCTTTGAAAATTTAAAAGATGTTGTAAGTTTTTTGAATAAATCTGTCTCCTTTACTCCCCAGCCCAAAACTAAAATCAATTTAGAAAAAGAAGGGCTTTATGAGTATGATTTTTCCCAGATTAAAGGCCAGGAACAATCAAAAAGGGCTTTAGAAATTGCAGCTGCAGGTGCCCACAATGTTTTATTAAAAGGCCCTCCAGGTGCAGGTAAAACCATGCTTGCCAGGACTTTCCCTTCTATTCTCCCTTCTTTATCTTTAGATGAAGCATTAGAAATCACCCAGATCTATTCAGTCTCAGGAAACCTTTCTAAAGATGAGGCAATTATAAAAACAAGGCCCTTTAGGGCCCCTCACCATACAGCTTCTTATGTTGGGATTATAGGTGGAGGAAATAATATTAAACCTGGTGAGGTTTCTCTCTCTCACAGAGGTGTCCTATTTTTAGATGAACTGCCTGAATTTCCAAGACAGGTTTTAGAATCCCTAAGGCAACCTTTAGAGGATAGGCATGTTGTTATCTCCAGGGCTTCCGGGTCTTTATCCTTCCCAGCCCAGTTTATTTTGCTGGCTGCCCAAAATCCCTGCCCCTGCGGGTTTTTGGGGGACATTAAAAAAAGCTGTATCTGCATGCCGGGCCAGGTCTCAAGGTACCAGAAAAAATTATCAGGCCCCCTTTTAGACAGGATAGATATTCATTTAGATGTACCAGCTGTTGATGTTGAAAAATTAACAGGAGACCTAAAATCTGAAACCTCAAAAGAGATTAAAAAAAGGGTTGAGAAAACAAGAAAAATCCAGTCAAAAAGGTTTGCAGGAACAGGAATTCTAACCAATTCAGAGATGAATAATTCCCAAATTAAACAGTTTTGCACAATTAAAAAAGAAGCTTTGGATTTATTAAAATTAGCTATAGTCCAGATGAATTTATCAGCCAGAAGTTATCACAGGATATTAAAATTATCCAGAACCATTGCAGATCTAGCAGATTCAGAACATATTGAACAGCACCACATTGCAGAAGCCCTCCAATATAGGGCTAAATCAGATGCTTAACTACATCTCTCCAGCCAAACCGTCATTGCGAGGAGCGAAGCGACGTGGCAATCTCTAAAAAAATCCCCCCAAACTTGGGGGGATTAAATTTTCATCAATTAACTGATGCCAACTTTATGATGCTGCACCAATTTTGTACATTCCTGTACCACAAACTGGACACTTTCCTTTCATTGCTGGTTTACCATTTTTCATGGTAACTGCTTCAGCATTCTCAGCATCTCTTTTTTGGCGACACTTAACACAATACATTTGTACTGCCATAAAATTCACCCCCTCTCAAAATTCTATTTTAAAACCACAAACGAATTAAATTCATTTGCAGACTGTAATATAGAATTCCCTGTAGAGCTAAAGCTAAAACAGACAAAATGATAATTTTTCTTAAATCTTTATATAGGTAGTTTGTATCCTCAATCTTTAATGCAGCGGTAGTCGCAGCCACAGGAGTAGAGATCTCCCTCATTTCCACTTCCTTAGTTTTTTTGGAACTTAAGCTCATACTCTTTTGGGAGAGCTGCTGCCTTAGTATCTGAAGTCTTTTCTCGTCCAAACTTATTTTAGGCACGGTATGAGCCTAACACGCACGAGCTGAGCTTGTCAACCCCCAATCGAGCCTAAAATTATGGGCCTAATTGACTTTTCATTGACAAATATATTACAGTGTAATACAATATGACAAGAATTATAATCCTTGAGTTAATCTGGGATGAGGTAAATAAAGAACATATCAAGAAGCATAGTGTCTCTACAGAAGAAGTTGAAAACATTGGTAAAAACTTTATTTATCACAGAAAAACTCATACTGGCAGGTACATGGCAGTTGGGAGAAGTGGTAATAGACTGATAACAATAATTATTAGAAGAAAAGCTCCCAAAAAGTATTATCCAGTTACTGCCAGAGACGCAAGTAAAAAGGAAAGGAAAGATCTTTATGCCAAAGAAAAAAAATAAATTACCAAATTTTAATAAAATGACCTATGAAGAGGAAGCTCACTTCTGGGACACTCATGATATAACTGATTATGAAGATGAGACTGAGGAAGTAGAAATTATATTTGATCTAAAAAAGCCCAGAGAAAAAATAGTTCCTATCAGAATGCAGGCAGAGTTAAGAGATAGATTAGATCAAATAGCCAGAAGCAAAGGTTTAAACTTATCCACTTTAATTAGAATGTGGTTAATGGAAAAACTCCAATCCCCCCGCTCTTAACCTACATTATTAATATATAGATTCTAAGATCCAAATTGTGGGGTTTGACAACTTTTATATTATTAAGCTATTCTTAATAGAGTAACTTATGTATCCGGTAGGAATTGAGCAGGTCCTAATCTTAATAGCCCTTATTTGGCTTGGGATCTTAAGTTTTTTATACTGGAGGGAACAAAACTATTTACGCTCACTTTTTCCTAAATCAGGCGCTCGTGATATCAGAAATAAGTTTAAAGAATTGGTTGATATCATTGATGAAGTTGTAAAAGATGGACATGTCCTTCAAAGACATGTCAGAGATGTATCAAAAGAGGGTTTGGGTCATATACAAAAAGTAGAGATTATAAAATATAACCCTTATAATGATACTGGAGGGGATCAAAGCTTTTCTTTGGTACTCCTGGATGGTAAGCTAAATGGCACAATTTTAACTAGCTTACACTCAAGATCTGGTACCAGGATTTATGCCAAAGTCATAAAAAAGGGTGAGAGTGAATTGGATTTGTCTAAAGAAGAGAAAGAAGTTCTAAAAAAAGCAATACAAAATGTTTGATAAATATTTGGGAAACTTAAACCAGACTCAAAAAACTTTAGTCCTAACTATCATGGCAGTAGTGGTTTATTTAGTTTCCACTACTGCCTCTTATTCTCTGTTTGCTAACCTAGCTTTTAAGGCAGGAAGCGGCACCCTTACCACTTCTCTTCCAGGTCCATCTCAAGCAGTAGATGAGGACCCAAATGTCCCCAAAACAGAAAGCTGTCCCCTTGATGGTTCAATGCACACAAAACAGGCAAAAGATGCCTGGGAGCTAAGAAGACCTTTAGCTGTCATGATTGAAAACCACACAGAAGCCCGCCCTCAATCAGGTCTTTCTTCTGCAAATATTGTTTATGAAGCTGTAGCAGAAGGCGGTATCACTAGATTCATGGCCCTGTTTTATTGTAATCTTTCAGATGTCCAGGTTGGTCCAGTCCGCTCTGCCAGAACCTATTATTTAGACTGGCTCTCAGAATATGATGCCCTTTATGCCCATGTAGGAGGAGCAAACAGCCCAGGACCTGCTAATGCTTTAGGTCAAATTATTGATTATAAAATTAAAGATTTAAACCAATTTGGTATTGGCTTCCCAACATTCTGGAGAGATTACCAAAGGCTAGGCAGGCCAGTTGCCACAGAACACACTATGTATTCTACCACTCAAAAACTTTGGGAGATTGGGGCTAAAAAAGGCTGGGCTGCAGTTGATGCTGCAGGTGTCAAATGGGATGCAAAATTTATCCCCTGGAAATTTATTGAAGATGCAAAACCTGACACCCCTCAAAAAATAGAAGTACCTTTCTGGCAGTCTCAGGGTGATTACACTGTGGAATGGAACTATGACTCAACCTGCAACTGTTACCACAGAAAAAATGGCAGCGACCATAAAGATTTGAATAATGATAAACAGCTATCTCCTAAAAATGTTGTTATCCAGTTCCAGAAAGAGTCAAGGGCTAATGATGGTTATGAAGGCAATGCCCATCTTTTATATGGAACAACAGGCAAAGGAAAAGCTTTAATTTTCCAGAATGGAAAAGCAATAGTTGGCACCTGGGATAAAACCAATAGGCTTGCAAGGACTAAATATTTAGACGATAAGGGCAAAGAAGTAAGTTTTGTTAAAGGTCAAATTTGGATTCAAACTGTCCCGGAAGGTAATACAGTCAAGTATTAATCCTCTGCCTAGAAAGGAGGTCTAATGGAGGAACTATTCGTATCAAAAGTCCGGGTTAAAATTCTAACTCTTTTTTTAACTTCTTCAGAAGGGTTATTCCATGTCAGGGAAATTGTCAGAAGGGTTGATGAAGAAATAAACGCAGTCAGGCGGGAGCTTGCCAGAATGGAAAAGTATGGTTTAGTTTCATCTGAATGGAGGGCTAATAGAAGACTTTATAGATTCAAAAAAGATTATAAATTTTATCCTGAAATTTTAGGAATGGTGGTTAAATCAACAGGTTTAGCAGGAGCAATTGTAAAAAATAAGCATACTCTAGGAAAAGTGAAATTTGCTATGATGGCAACCCGTTTTGCAAAAAATGAATCATCTGATACTGAAGATGTAGACTTATTAATAGTTGGTCAAATTGTAGCTCCAGAACTTCAATCCCTGGTTGCAGATGAACAAGCTAAAAGAGAAAGAGAGATTAACTATTCATATATGGATGAGGCAGAGTTTAATTTCAGGGTTAAAAGAAGGGATCCATTCATTTTACATGTCCTGGTCCAGCCCAAAATTATGTTAATTGGGGATGAACAGGAAATGATGGAAGGGGTATTAGTTTAATATGCGGACTAAACTTTGGCTTATTATCATTCTTATTCTTGCTGCACTTTTTGTGGACCTTCCTAAGGTTAATCTTCCCAACTTTCAAATTCCAGCAGTCAATAAAAACTCAAATGAAATACTTGGCACAATTCCTCTCAAGCTTGGATTAGACCTCCAGGGTGGAACACAGCTTGTGCTGGAAACCAAAATGGAAAATATCGCCTCAGAAGATAGAGACAATGCTTTAGAATCAGCCAGAGTTGTCATAGAAAGAAGAGTTAACTTATTTGGTGTTTCTGAATCTGTTGTCCAATCTTCAAAAGTTGGTGACTCCAGAAGAATTTTAGTTGACCTCCCGGGAATCCAAAATGCCTCTGAGGCTGCCAGTTTGGTTGGAAAAACAGCTCAGCTTGAATTTAGGGAAATAGTTGAAGACCCAAACATTCCTGCTACTATGAGTGGACTCCTCATTTCACTGGATACTACAAAACCCACAGGTTTAACAGGAGCAGATCTTAAAAAATCTACTGTTGTTTTTGGCCAGGGTGGTTCCCAGGCAGGTGCCCAAGTCTCAATTGAATTCACACCAGTTGGTGCTCAAAAATTTGCTGAAATCACCAAAAGAAACATTGGCAAGAGTTTACCCATCTTTTTAGATGAGCTTCCTGTTTCTGCTCCCACTGTCCAGCAGGAAATTATTGGTGGCAGCGCAGTCATAACTGGAAATTTCACCTCTGAAACTGCTAAACAGTTAGCAGTCCAGCTAAATGCAGGGGCTTTACCTGTCCCAATTCAAATCATTGAGCAACGCTCTATTGGTGCAACGCTGGGCCAGGAATCTGTTAATAAAAGTTTAGCTGCAGGAGCAATAGGCCTTCTAACTATAATGATTTATATGGCCTTTTATTATGGTTTTTTAGGAATTGTTGCAGACATTGCTTTAATAATTTATTCACTACTGGTTTTAGCAATCTTTAAAACAGGTCTATTTATCCTCCCCCCTGTCACCTTAACTTTAGCAGGCATTGCAGGATTTATTCTCTCAATTGGTATGGCTGTTGATGCCAATATCTTAATTTTTGAAAGGATGAAGGAAGAAAAAAGATGGGGTAAATCAAATAAAACTGCACTGGAAGAGGGTTTTAAGAGAGCCTGGTCATCCATCAGGGATTCAAATATTTCTTCATTAATTACTGCAGCTATTCTATACTTTTTAGGTACAGGTCCTGTCAGGGGTTTTGCTATAACGCTGGCAATTGGGGTTTTAGTCTCAATGTTTACAGCAATAACAATCACCAAAACATTTTTGAAATTAATAACTAAATAAAATGAACCTATTCAAATCAAAAAGGCCTCATTATGAACACCTAAGGAAAAAGTGGATTTCAAGAAACAAAGACATTACAGAAAATCTTTTTGAAAAACACTTTAGAAATGCAGCAGCCTCTACCCTTGGGGGACTTATGCTTTTATCTACCCCAGGGCTTTCAGTCCCTATCACTCATCCAGCGCAGCAAGACCAGTCTAAAATTGGGGCTTCAACTTCTAAAAATGCTCTATTGGCAGCAGAACTTACAGATAAAATCCCTAAAGAAACCAGGGCTCTTACACCAACTGAAGAAAAAGTTGTAGAAGAACTAGTTAAAAAAGACTTAGATCTGGATATTAAAGCAGAGATAGATGGAAAAAGGTTAAACAGGACTTATGGAGTAATTGGTGGAGAGCAGCACCTCTATAGATATCCAGGGGATACTTTAGAAGCCCATGCTAAAACTGCACAGGACTGGGCTATGTATGGATCCTCAGGCATTGCTCCTGGACTTGGAGCATGGGGATATTTTACTCCATCAAAAGCCCAGTTTACCCCAAAAGATGAGGCCCAGGAAAGGTATTATCTGGCTGTCCAGACTTTTCTCTCTCCTGGATTCTCAGAAAGGGTTGCAGAATATAGGGATTTTTATAAATTTAGAAAAATGCTGGTAGTTAACCCTAAAACAGGCCAGGCAGTAGTTGCAGTAATAGGGGACGCAGGACCAGCTGAGTGGACAGGCAAACACTTAGGAGGTTCTCCAGAAGTAATGCATGAGGTAGGATTAGCAGGTGGACCAAGAAAAGGACCTGTACTATACTTCTTCCTTGATGACCCTCAGGACCAGATCCCTTTAGGACCTGTCAATAAAACAGAACACAGTTTAGCAAAAGTATGATCAAAACACATTTTTACTCACATTTAATAGAGATTGAATCACTGGTTGTAGAGCTTGATAAGTTGGAACTATCCGACACTGAAAAAAATCACTTAGCTGCACTTGTTGATTCAAATCTTCATCACACCATACTAGATGTAATACTTTCAGAACTTTCAGAACAAGATAAAAAAATTTTTATGGAGCATCTTTCAAATGATGACAAAGAAAAAATCTGGGAACACCTAAACTCTAAAGTTAACAACATTGAAGAAAAAATCAAAACAGCAGCAGAGGACATCAAAAATAAAATGCATGAAGACATTAAGGAATCAAAGAGAGGAAGCAAATAAGCTAAGAAGCAAGATAGCAAGTAAGCTATTTAGGAAAACTAACTAGCTAAATAGCTTACAAACTAACAATATGCATTTAATGAAACACAAACTTCTATTTTTTATCTTTTCCACCCTCATAATTCTGCCTGGACTTTTTTATCTAATTATATCTGGACTAAAACTTGGCATAGACTTCACGGGAGGAGCACTGCTTGAATACAGATTTGAACAAAATGTAAGCAAAAGTGAGCTTGAACAATTTGGGGTAGTTACTCCGGCCGGAGAAAATACTTTTATCATCAGGACTAAACCAATAGAACATGAAAAACTACAAACTCTAAAGCAAGATTTAAAAAATAAATTTGGCAATTTTGAAGTTAGAAGTGAAGAAAATGTAGGACCTATCATTGGGGAAGAGTTAAAACAGAAAGCACTTATAGCACTTTTAATATCTTGTATCATGATTGTTTTATATATCACTTATTCATTTAGAAATATTCCCAAACCGACGTCATCATTCAGGTTTGGCATTGCCGCAATTGCGGCCCTAATTCATGATGTCTTAGTTGTAGTAGGAATTTTTGCCATCCTTGGACATTTTTTTAATGTTGAAATTGATGTATTATTTGTAACTGCACTTCTAACTATAATCGGGTTCTCTGTCCATGACACAATTGTTGTTTTTGACAGGATCAGAGAAAACCTCCCAAAAAACTTATCGAAAAAATTTGAAGCAGTTGCAGATATTTCTATTACCCAAACTCTTGCCCGCTCACTTAATACCTCCCTAACTGTTGTATTTGTGTTGATCGCTCTTCTATTATTCGGAGGGGAATCCATCAGGTGGTTTGTGGTTGCCCTACTTATAGGTATTATCTCAGGAACTTACTCCTCAATATTTAATGCTACTGCCCTATTAACTTTTTGGGAAGAAAAACTTAAGCACTGATGCTAAAATTAAGTTAATGTCCTTTTTGACTCCTACCCTTTTAGTAATTTCATCACTTTTAAGTTTAGCTTTAATTTACTATAAAATCCCTACAAATATAGTAAATATTATTTTAGTCCTGTTAATTATTTTCCTTATTGTTTCAGCTAATAGATTAAATCAAAGTATAAATCCAATCTTAAAAAACCTTAATACCACTTTTTTGATAAGCTTATGTTCTCTTTTTGTTCAAATCTTTGTTTTATCCTCAGGAGGTTTTTACAGCCCATTTCTAATTCTTATTCACCTTTACTCACTAGCTCTAAGCTTCTTGGTTAACCTCCCCTCTTCAATAATTTTCTTAACAACATCATCTGCCCTTCTTGTTTTCAACTCTTATTACAATCCAATCTTACTTGAAAAATTTAAAGAGGACCCTTTCACATTAATTCTATATATTGTCTCATTTGTAGTTATTATTCCACTCTCGCACATTGTTAATAGAACATACCATCTAAAGTCAGCCATCTATGAAAAATTAAAAAATATACTGGTTATCCAAGAATCTAAAGAAGCATCAATCTTAAGAAGTCTGGCAGAAATTGTTTTTATAACAGATCCCAATTTAATTATCCTTTCAGCAAACTCAGCTTTTGAAAACAATTTAAAGCTTTCTGAAATTGACTACAAAAATAAACCTGCTTTAGAAGTTTTAAAACTCTTAGATAGTACAAATAACCCTGCTACTAAAGACAGCCTCTACATTGATATAGTTCTAAAAGACAGGTCTACCAGGATAATTGAGGGTTTTTCCCTTTCTACTAAAACAAAACCCCAACCTATATATATTAGTATCCAGCTAAGACCTATTGTTGATTCAGCTAGCAAAGTTACCCAGCTTGTATTTATTGTTTCTGAAAAAGCATTTACCAAAATAGGTCAATCCCTTCACCAAGATTTAATTCCATTAAAAAATTCCAATCTAAAGCTGCTTTCAGAAATCAGAAACTCTCTTTTAAGAGCAAACATTCCCAGCCTTGATTTACAAATCGAACTTTTAGCTAAATCTGAGGAAGATTTAAATATTGCCCAGGAATTAGAAGACCATCCAATCAAAGAATTTAAAACTTTAACTGACCTTGCGCTTTTATCTAAAAAAATAGTTAATCAAAAAATTGTGTTTGCCAAAAGCTTAGGAGTAAAACTTGAATTTTCTCTATCTGCTAACGAAGTCTCTGAACAAGCAGCTATAAATATGACCGAGCAAAAATCCCCATTTGCAGGAGATGTTATCCCTGATTTTGCCATACCTTTGGATTCAAAATGGATAGAGGTTATGATCCAAAAACTGATTGAACTTTCAATACTTTTATCCTCAGACCAAAAAGATCCAAAAATTTTAGTAGAAATACTAAAAATTGGTCATATTATAAAGATAAAAATTACCTCATCTTCCCCACAATTAGGGATAGATTATAACGTTTTACTAAAACCATATTATGATCACCTTTTGTTTAAATCTAACTTAAAGCTTTCCAGCGGATTAGAAGGCTATATAGCGAAATTTATATCCTCACAAACTGAAAGCCCAATCACAGTTGAGCACAATCCAAATCTAAAACAAACGATCTTTATTATAACTTTCACAAAGTAAGCTTGACAGGCTTATATTTAATATGAGTTACTTAATATAAGGTATGTTGTCCAGGCTTTTTAATTCTGCAAAGAATACACTAAAACTCCAAAATGGGATTGTACATTTAATCCCTTTAATACTGCTCGCAGCCTTAGGGCTGGTAGCATATCTTTTTATCTCTTCAAGTGCTCCTTTCAAGGACAATTTATTTAGTTTTTTATACCAAAAACCATCCTCACAAGCTGATGTAACAGGAACAGTTTGTCAAAATACAACAACTGGGACTGCTTGTGTGTATGTATCTCCTGTTACTACCCAAGCTACACAAAATCAGAATTTTCAGGTTCAGGTTAGGGTAAATACTAATGGGGAACCTATTAATGCTGTTGAGGCAGTAGTTAATTACCCAATCGCCTCTTTGGAATATGTCAGCATAGATGGGACTGGTAGTAGTTTTGGATTGGAAGTACCTACCACAACCTCTCCTGGAAGTGTGACCATATCTAGAGGAACTGTTGCACCTGTAAATGGTGATGGGTTAATTGCAACTTTAACTTTTAAACCAATTATTGCATCTGGAGTTGCAGCAATAAGTTTTAGTGCTGCTTCTCAGGCAATATCAAGCAATTCTAATAGTAATATTTTGCAGAATAGAGGTGATGGGACAATTAATATCGGTTCACAGACAGGCAGTGCAAGCTTCACTTTAATTAGTAATACTAATCCTGTAACTGTTGGGCAGGAGTTTCTGGTAACTTTGCAAGCCCAAAGTGATCAGGATGCTGCTAATTTATTTGATGCAAAATTGAGTTTTGATGCAGCTAAACTTGAAGTTGTCAGGCTTGAGCCCACAGGTTCATTTATTACCCAATGGGCTGAGCAGTTTTATGATAATGCTACTGGTGAGGTTTCACTTTTAGGAGGAGTACCAAGTCCTGGTATCCAAACAAGTGGGAGTGGGGTTAAAATGATGGCATTTACATTCAAGGCAAAGACTGCTGGACCCACAACTATTTCTATTTTACCAACTTCAGGTATTTTAAGAAATTCAGATAACCAGGATATTTTAGGTTCAACAACTGATTTAGCTTTAACTCTGCAATCTGGAGCAACCCCAACCCCATCTCCAAGCCCAACACCAACTGGCTCAGCTGGTCCAACACCAACCCCATCTCCAACTCCAAGTCCAACACCTGTACCAACTTGCACCTTAACTAATGCAGCCTGGATTACACCTTCAAATCCAGTTATGCAGGGCTCACTGGTAACTATTAGGGTAACAGGTTCTAGTGCATGTAATGGAAGACAAGTGACATTTGAGGTAAGAGAGGATGATGGCATATTAGGATTTAATAGTGTACTAAATAATCCTGTAACTGCCACATTTGTGGGAACAACTGCAAATTCTGCTTGGGTTTCTGAGTTCCAGGATGACGGAGTTGGCGGAATTAATAACCCTCCTGAGTACTACTATATAGCTTCCTTAGTAGGGTCTGGTCTAACACTTAACTCTTCAGATCCAAAACTAGAGGTTACTAAACCAGGAGTTGGGGAATTTAGAAAAGGTGATGGTAATAAAGATGGAAGGGTTGATAGGATTGACCTGTCTGTAATGATGACTAATTGGGCTAAGACAACTGGATTACCAACAGAGATTGATATAAATGATGATTCATTAATAAACGCTGTAGACTTCTCAGCCTTAGTCTTGATCCTAAAACAAGAAGGTGTAATTAAGTAAATGATATGTACAAACAATTCATGTCCCAAAAAGGAATAATTTATCTTCCTGTACTGCTAGTTGCCATTGTTGGAGTTTTAGCTTTTCTTGTAATATCTTCAAACGCTCCTTTAAGAGACCAGCTCTTAAACTCTCTATACCCTAAATCCAAATCTCACGCTGCAGCACCCTGGGATGGAGTTCCATCAATTAATATAGATTATAACCAGGATGTAGAAACCTATTGGGCAAATCATCCTTTTAATCCCTCATCACCAAATTACAGACCTGATATAAATTCTCCATCAAACCAGGTCAATGTTGCTACCCAGTTTGGTGGTAATACTCAGGCTGCATTAGACTCCCTACCATCCTCTGGAGGAACTCTTTATTTTCCTGCAGGAGATTATTCCAATTTTACTTTAGTTGGTAAAAACAATGTTCACTTTATTGGTAATCCAGGAGCTACTATTGCTGGGACAAGCAGGATTGCAGGTTGTGATACAGCGCTTAACTATCATGATTTTAGTTTAGCTGTAACAAACAGGGATCCTGATGCTTTATCTTGTGCAACAACAAACAGGCTAAAAAATATCTACTTTAAAAACATAACATTTGACGGGGGAGGAAGTGCTTTAGATGCATTTGATCTGCATGCAGTACAGGATATGGTTATTGATAATGCTACTTTCCAAAATTTTGCTGATTACACCCTGGACCCCTCTTTGCATATAGGACAAATCTCAGGAGCTTCAATGCTTGATAATATCTGGGTTAGAAATTCAAGTTTTTTGGGTAAAACTGCTTTTTCAATTTATGTTGATGGTATGCATGGGGGAGGTATGATAAATAATACTTTTTCCAACAACCACAGAAGAGGGTATTTACTATTTTTAACAAATGATGATTTTACTAAAGATTATAACGGAAATGGCAGCTTTGAAGATTGGGAGGTCAGAAGTGCAAAATATAATGTGGTTTATGGAAATACTTTTGACGGAGGATTAAAAAATTATGACGGATCTCCTGTAACTTCCTATGAAATAGCCGCTTTTACGGGAGCTAATAATTTAGTAATGGGAAATATAATCACAAACAGGGTGACAAACATTGGTGCATTTGATGCTAAAACAGCACTGGTTAATGACACCTACACTTATTCCTATTATGGCAATAAAATTATTGCAAATGATGCACGAGGAGGAGTCTCTTATTTAATGGAGATTAATGGGGGAACATGTCCTTCTGGGCAAAATAATTTTGCCCATGTTGGTAAATATGAAATAAAAAACAACAGAGCCGCTTCAGGTCAGACCATAGTCGAAAACCCAACAGGCTGCAGTTCAATTGAAGGACCAAATGTAGTCAATGGCAATTGTTTTGGGACAAATTGCCCTGCTCCATCATCAGACCCAACCCCTTCTTCAAATCCTACCCAAACCCCCATACCCACTCCTACACCAAGTCCAACTCCAGCAGGTTCCCCAACCCCAGTACCTTCAAATAATGCAAATGCAAATTTCCCAATAGGTGTATTTGAGGATGGAAATATGGTTTGGGGTGAAATCCCAACTTTCACAGATATGGTAAATGATCTTCAAAGTAAAGGCATGAATGCAGTTATTTTTGGAAATAATAATGCTTCCAGGGATGAACCAATTCTTAATGTTTCAGACCAAAAAAACTTTAATGTTTATTTTGGAGCCCATTCTGAAACAGATAGCTATTTCTCTGACCCAACCCCAACATTACAGGAGGCCAGAAATATAATCTATCCTGTTGTAGATTTGATAAAAAATCACACATCTGTCAAGGGATATAATGTGGCAGATGAGCCCAGTTTAGGTGATTTAGACAGAGTTAAATTTTTAACTCAGGCTTATATGGAAAGAGATACCTCAAAACCTGCAGGTCCAGTACTAATTGCAGTTGGAACAGGAAATGTAATTTATGATGCAGTGCTGCCAACAATGTTTATAATGGATGCCTATCCATTTTCAGTCCAGTCTGCGGCTTGTGATTTTACTATGAAGGGCTTTGGCTACACCAATAAAAACCTTTCCCAATATATAAGAGAGATGACAGCTACCAAAGCTTCTAATGTACCCTTGTATATAATTTTACAAACCCACAAAGTAGGGGATTCCAGCTGGGGGATAAATCAACTAAGAGTTCCCTCAGTACCTGAAGTAAGAGGACAGCACTGGATTTCTATAGGTGAGGGAGCCCATGGGATATTCTGGTTTATATATTTCACACAGCAGGATTGGACAGGGCTTAAAGATAACCCAACTTTGATGAATGAAATCTCAAGCCTTGCTCAAAGAACTAATCCATTAACACAAACTCTTTTAAATGCTAAAAGGAACTCTACAGACTTATTTACTGCAAACAATGGGGCTTATATCTCAACCCTAACCTCAAATGATGGGACTAAAAAATATGCTGTTGTTGCCAATATTGGAAACTGCAGTTCCTCTCAAAATATAACAATTAATTCCACGCAGCAAGGAAGCTTAAAAAATCTAGAAACAGGACAGATTCTTCCATTAGGCTCACAAATATCTTTCCTTCCTGGTGACGGAAAAGTTTTTGAATTGGTTTCTTCTCAAACCACTCCAGCGCCTACACCAAAGCCTGGAGATTTAAATGGAGATGGGAGAGTTGGGGTAATTGATTTTTCTATACTGCTTTCCAAATGGAATACATCAGATCCTGCTGCTGATTTAAACCAGGATGGTAAAGTAAATATATTGGATTTTTCTATTTTGCTGTCAAACTGGAATTAAAATGTTAAACCAAAAAGGTATTGTCCACCTATTTTTGCTTGTTGCTATAGCTGGGGTTTTAACTTTCCTGGTTATTTCCTCAAATGCCCCTTTAAGGGAGGGGATTTTTAATATCCTTTATCCAAAACCTAAATCTGAGGCTGCAAATCCCTGGGATGGGGTACCTGATTTACCCATAGACTATAATTTATCTACAGAACAATGGTGGGCAAATAATCCTTTTAACCCTGACTCTCCTAATTCTAATACCCAGATTAACTCTCCGGACCCAAGAATTGATGTCCAGGCTGCCCACGGTGGAGATATAGTAGCAGCCTACAATGCCCTGCCTGCTACCGGTGGAACCCTTTATTTAAAACCCGGCAACTATAATTTTGGCTCTCTTTTGGTGGCAACCAAAGATAATGTGCATTTTCTTGGGGAAACCGGAGCAACTATTAGAGGTACAATCAGAGTAATCTGTGGAACTGGTCCAAATAATGACTGGCTTGATTATGGAAAATTTAACCTGGCAGTCCATCAAAACCAGCCTGGAGCAAGGGAGTGTTTTACCTCAAGAGCCAGCAACTATTATTTTAAAAATATCATTTTTGATGGCCAGGGTCAGCCCAACGAATTGTTTTATGCATCAGCTGCTAAAAACGTAGTTTTTGATGGTGTTACTGTCAGGAATTTCACCACCCCCTGTGATACAGACCCGTCTTGTTTCCCTCACGGAGGAAACATTGAATGCAACGCAGGCTGCAGTAACTTATGGATTTTAAACTCCCGTTTTGAGGGGAGGGAACAATTTGCAGTTTATTTTGACGGCTGTCATAACTGCGGGATTGTTAACTCTACTTTTAATGATAACTACCGGGCAGGAATTGGGGTTTTTCTGACAAATGATGATTTTTCATATGACTTGAATAATAATAATAACCAATTTGATCCTGATGAAACCAGGAATGCCAACTACATAGCTTTTTATAAAAACAATGTTGATTCTGTTTATACAGTAGTAGCCAACAGTGGTAAATCAATGATGTTTGCCAGAAATACAATCGGCGGATCAGTTATTCCCTATAGAAATACTGCCAGATGCAGCCAGAAATATCTGCCTTTGCCTTTATATCCAAAATACACTAATACATATGATGTTGTGAGGGATAATGTGTTAGGGACTGGCTTTTCTGGTAATTATGGATTTATGAGGATTGAAGAGACCTCCCATAATGTAGGCTGCCCAGTAGGAGATCGTTTGGGAACTGTAGGTAAATATATAGTTGTAAATAACACGGTAAATAGTGCTCCTGGCGGTTATCAGTTTATAGAGCATGAAGGAAATGTTGAAGGACCAAATGTAATCTGTGGAAACATGGTAAATGGAAGTTTAAGTCCTCAAAATACTTCAACCAATTGTCCAACCCCACCAGCTGGTAATGGCACACCTCCACCAACACCCACACCTACTCAAACCCCAACTCCCATACCTTCTCCAACAGTCACTCCCATCCCTTATCAAACACCTTCAGGTGGAATATCTAATGTAGATTATTTCCCCATTGGGATATTTGAAGATGGAAATATAACTTCAGGAAACTCTGCAGATTTTACTGATATGGTAAACAACTTAAAGAGTAAGGGTTTTGATTCTGTGATGTTTACCAATAATTCTGCAAACAGGGATGAGGCTATGCTGTCTGTATCTGATAATTTAACTATGAATGTTTTCTTTGCACCTTATTATGAGATGCACAGGAATTGGTATACAACAGATGTTAACCCAAATCCTCCGGCTGCAACTATAGAAAATGCCCGGACCGCCATCTATCCTTTAATAGATAAAGTAAAAAATCACCCAAGTGTTAAGGGGTATTTGCTTTATGATGAACCAGGAGGCACTGATGACCAAAACAGGATTGCCCTGGCAAAACAGGTAGTTGAGGAAAGAGACCCAACCAGGTTTTCTACCCCTGTTTTAATAGGGTTAAACAGGGCAGAACCAATTCTTGATGCCACAAAACCTGAAGTTATGCTCATTGATGTTTATCCAATGGGAGGAGCTAATCCTGCCTGTGACTATTCCATGAGCGGGTTTGGTTATACCCCTGCCACCTTTGGACAGTTTGGTTTTTCTGATGATGACATGGTTGCATATATCAGGGCTGTAACCCGGACCAAAGACCCAAACATTCCGCTTTGGGTAATTTTGCAGACCCATAACTGGGGTGATCCAGGTGTGGATAATGGGTTTTATTCTTTAAGGAAGCCATCTGCTGCAGAAGTCAGGGCTCAAAACTGGATGGCAATTGGTGAGGGTGCAACAGGAATATTCTGGTTTATTTATACATCCCAGCAGGGCTGGACAGGGCTTAAGGATGAAACTAATTTAATGAATGAAGTCTCAACTCTTGCAAACAGGTTAAATCCATTAAGGGGTACACTCCTGGGGCTCAAAAGAAATTCTACAGACCAATTTAGCGTATCTGGCCCTAATAACCCATATATTTCTACATTAGTTTCTGCTGATGGCTCCCAAAAGTATGCAGTTGCAGTTAACAGGGAAAGCTGCAGCTCAAACCAAAATTTAACAATAAATTCCTCACTTAGTGGAAGTCTTAAAGATTTGGAGACAGGACAGATTTATGCACAGGGAGCATCAATTAATTTTCTACCTGGTGATGGAAAAATATTTGAACTTGTAAGTGGAGGTAAAAGGGGAGATTTAAATGGTGATGGCAAAATAGGAGTCATTGATTTTTCAATACTTTTATCTAAATGGAATTCTTCAGATACTCAAGCTGATCTAAACCAGGATGGAAAAGTAGGTATATTAGACTTCTCAGTCCTTTTATCTAACTGGGGATAAAATTGTCTAAATGACTTTTATTCTTCCCATTAAATACTCTCTATTATTTTTTGAAGCATCTTCTAAAACTTCCTGAAAAAGTTTATTTAAAACTTCACCAACTTTTGGTCCTGGCTTAATTTTTAAAATCTCCATTACATCAGTCCCATTAACCTTTAAATCAGAAATAGAGAAGGGTTTATGTAAAACCTGTTTAATTCTTTCTTTATATTTCTCCATTCTCCAGGAAACTGCTTTTTCTGTTCCCCCACCCAATCTGTCACCAACCCTAAGATCCATCATGTCATCAATATTTTCCAACCCCACATTTTTTATAAATCTTCTAATTGCAGAATCTGTCTGGTTTTCATCAACAGAAAAAAGGTGCCACCTGACAAGTCTGTATAATTTTTCAATCTCCTTTTTAGAAAGTTTTAATCTTTCTCCAACCTTTTTTGCCAAATTTCCACCAACTACATCATGCCCATAAAAAGTTACATTTCCATCCTTTGCAATTTTTACAGTATCCACTTTTCCAATGTCATGAATTAAGCATGCAAATCTTACCAAAGGATCTTTTGAAGAACAAAATTTTAGAGAAAGAAGGCTGTGTTCTCCAATATCATAAACCCTATCATGTTTAGGCCCCTCCTGAACAATCCCAAAACAATCCTCCAGCTCAGGCAAAATTATCTGCAAAAGCCCCACTTCCCTTAATTTTAAAACGCCTTCATAAGGGTTCTCTGAAGATAGAATTTTAAAAAACTCATCCCTGATTCTTTCCCAGGAAATTTTTTGAATTAAACTGGAATTTTCTTTAATTGCAGCAAAAGTTTTATCTTCAATTTTAAAATTTAACTGGGCTGCAAATCTAATTGCCCTAATCAGCCTTAAGGCATCTTCCTTAAATCTCTTCTCTGGATCTCCAACAGCTTTTATAATTTTTTCTTCTAAATCATTTTGTCCCTCAAATGGATCCACTAACTTATTCTCTTTCCCAAGCGCAATAGCATTAACTGTAAAATCTCTCCTTGCTAAATCTTCTTCAATTTTGTCAGTCCAGGATACATCCACAGGATGTCTGTGGTCTGTATAATCACCCTCATGCCTCATGGTAGTGATTTCATACAACCCAGCGCCGCTCACCTCCGAGGTGTGAGCAAGGTTTTCATCCTGGTTCACCTCGGAGGTGGACCTTGCAGAGATCCCAACTGTCCCAAATTTGTTATTATAAAACCCCTCTGGAATTACTTTTAAAATCTCTTCAGGTTTTGCATCAGTTGTAAAATCCCAATCCTTAACTTCCCTGCCCATTAAAAGGTCGCGCACAGCTCCTCCAACAATATAAATTTGGTAATCACTATCTACAAATTTTTTCATAATCTCTTCAACCTCTTTAGGTAAATTAAGTATCATATGCAGTAATTTTAAGGTTTTTTTAGTTATGTTACAATTGCGCATACTGATATGCCCAAGATCTGGAAAGTTTTCCCAAAAAAGTCTGATGACCTAAAAACTCAACTTCTCTTAAACAGAGGTTTAAAAACTCCAGAAGATATAGAAAAATTCTTTAATCCAAAAATTGAGAATTTTCAAAAAGAAATTGAAATTCCTGGCATCAAAAAAACATGGGAAAGAATTGAAAAAGCCATCAAAAATGAAGAGTTAATTGTTATTTTTGGAGATTATGATGTGGATGGAATCAGTGCCTCTGCTATCCTATATAAAGCCTTAACATCTCTAAAAGCTAAGGTTTTACCATACATCCCCCATAGAGAAAAAGAGGGCTATGGTCTGTCTAAAACTGGTCTAGATTTTGCCAGAGATTCTGGAGCATCAGTTGTAATAACAGTAGACAATGGAATAGTCGCTTTTGAACAAGCTCTTTATGCAAAGCAAATAGGTCTGGATCTTATAATTACAGATCATCATTTACCAGATAAAAATCTTCCTGAAGCTTATTCTTTGGTTCACTCAGTAAAAATGTGCGGTGCGGGAGTGGCCTGGTGTCTGATTCAAGACAAGGTTTCAAAAGATTTGAGAAATGAGCTTTTACAGTTTGTAGTAATAGCTACTGTCTGTGATTTAATTCCCTTAAAAGATCTCGCCAGAGCTTTTTTAGTTGAAGGTTTAAAAGTTTTAAATAAAACAGATAATTTGGGATTAAAAGCGCTCTTCACAGAAGCAGGCATAGAAAATCCAATTACATCTTATGAGGTTGGCCATATCATAGGACCCAGAATAAACGCTATTGGCAGACTGGAACACGCTATAGAAGCCCTCAGACTTCTTTGTACAAAAGATCCTCATAAAGCAAAAAAATTAGCAAAACTTTTATCTGATACTAATCTAGCCCGCCAGCAATTAACTATGACAGCATTTGAAGAAGCAAAGTTAAAAGTAGTCAAAGATTCAAAAATCCACATACTTCATTCTGAAACCTGGAATCAGGGAATAATTGGTCTGATAGCTGGAAGAATTAGTGAGCAATATTATCGTCCTGCCATAGCTATTTCTATTGGAGAAACTATTTCCAAGGGTTCAGCCCGCTCTATAGATGGAATAAATATTGTAGAAGTTATCAGAACTAGTTGTCAGGATATTTTAATAGATATTGGCGGCCACTCTGGAGCAGCTGGATTTTCAATTCAAAGCGATAAAATTGAAGAGTTTAAATTAAGATTAGAGAAAAGTTTAGAAAGTTTACCTGAAGTAGAAAAAACTTTAGAGATAGAAGCAGAAGTTGAGAGTAAAAAATTAACTAAATCATTAGTTAAGCTTCTGGAAGAATTTGCACCTTTTGGTTTTGGAAACCCTCAAATAATTTTTGCTACAAATAATATGAAAGTTTCAGATATTAGATCAGTTGGGAATGGAAAACATCTTAAATTCAAAGCAGATGGGATTGATGCAATAGCATTTGGATTAGGGGATTTAGAAAAAGTGTTAACAACTAATCAATTAATAAGTCTTGCCTATAACCTTGAGATAAATGAATTCAGAGGAAACCAAACCTTACAGTTAAAAGTCAAAGACATTCACTTTAACAACTAAAAATTATTTTTCTGATCAGGATAAACCAATGGATCAGGTCTCTCACCTACTTTTGCATCAAAGGCAGTATTTCTATCTTTAATCATTTGATCTCCCGGTGTTGTTTTAGTAGAGCTATCTGGAGCAGGTTCACTTCCTCCTCTGTGAGTAAAAACACCTCCCAGAATTCCTGCAACCCCTGCTAATGCAGCTAAAATACCAGCTTTTTTTAAATTACTTACATTAGTTCTTGGTGGAGTTAAATCAACTGAAGATATATCTTTACCAATAGTTGGGTGAGGTTCTTTTATAACCTGTTTTGTTCTATCTGTAGTGTCTTGATATGGATCTGGAATCTTCATAGGTTCATTATCTACTCCTTTAGCTAATGTTCCTGCATCTCCTGTCTTAAATGATGTTCCAGGTATTTTTACCTCTGGATCTTCCATATATTTAATTTTACTTTATTGCTTTAATTTAGGCAAATTTTTAGCTAAAATAGGCGTTAGTATGGACTTTAATGTTAGAAATAAAAAAATATTAGCAGTTGGTGCTCATGCAGATGATATAGATTTTGGCTGTGCAGGCTCTTTTGCTAAATGGGTTAAAGAGGGTGCAGAAATTTATTATCTTATACTTACAGATGGCTCCAAAGGCTCAGAAGATTTATCTATAAAAAATGAACAACTTATCACTATGCGCCAGCAGGAGCAAAAAAAAGCAGCTAAAATTTTGGGTGCAAAATATGTCTTTTTCCTTCAGGAAATAGATGGAGAACTTCAAAACACACTTGAATTAAGAAAAGAGATTGTTAGAATTATCAGGTCAGTTAAACCAGATATAGTCATCTCATGGGACCCAACCTATTTTTATTCTCAACAGGCAGGTTACATTAACCATCCAGACCACAGGGTTGCAGGCCAGGCAACTTTAGAGGCAGTCTTTCCTTATTCAAGAAATATAAGATCCTTCCCAGAACTTTTAGATGAAGGACTAGAACTTCATAAAGTATCTGAAGTTTTACTAATGAACAGGCAGGATGCAGACTTTTTTATAGATATCTCAGACACAATGGATGATAAAATAGAAGCCCTCTCATGCCATAAATCACAGTTTGAAAACTTTGATGATGTTATAAAAAGGGTCAAAGAGCGGGCAGCAAAGATGGGCCAAAAAGCAAAATGCAAATACGCAGAAGGCTTCATCAGGATAGTAATTTCAAGTTAAATATTATTTTTCCCACTTGTTCAAATCTCTAAAGGGTCTTTTAAGTTCTGCAATTCTTCTTCTTAATGGTCTTCCTTCAGAAACTTGAATTGGTTTTATCATATCAACAACAATTTTAGGAGCAACTCCTTCTGGGACTATTCCCCGAGCAACAGACTGGGCAATATCAAGTTTTGCAATACCACTTGGTTCTTTATCAGACACTACTCAACACCTCCTCTCTTTTTAGGCATAAAAAAACCTCCCTTTTGGGAGGCCTATTTGAGTCTTATGGCTTTATTAGTCTAAGACATCAAACTCCCTCCCTCCTTTGGAAAGTAAAGTAACTAAAGAAAAATTTGCTCCAATTTCTTAACATTAACAAAAATAATAACAATTCTGAGCCCAATTGTCAATTTCTAGAGGTATAAGGCTCTTCATTGTCTTGATTTGCTAGATATCCTATAATATTGTATAATTAGCATATAAATATGTTAGCCAAAGAAGAAATAGCTTCCTCAACCGAAAATCATACAAATTGTCCTTTTTGTACGATTTTTAGGGATAATCAAAGAGAGTTCATAATAAAAGATAGAGAAACAACTGCGTTAATCCTTTCATTAGAAGGTCATCCTCTTATAGTACCTAAAAAACACGTCAGATTTGAGGATATTGACCCAGAATTGGCATCTAACTTAGGTCAAGATATCTTTAAATATACACCAAGAATCATAGAGATTTACCAAACAGAGGGACTAAATATTCTAACAAACATAGGAAGAGCAGCCGGACAAGACATTGAACACTTTCACATTCATTTGATTCCCAGAATAATAGGAGATAATAAGGTAAACTTAAACGGACTTGTGCGTATCTCAGATCGTAAAAGAAGAGATATAATGCTCAAATTCCAAGACCCTCTTTAGAGATTTTTAAAACGACCCTACTGGTATCAAAACTCCTGGCACTGTTTGTCTGTTTTCTTCAACCATGACTCTTTTTCGTTCTGCTCGGGTCATATTAAACTTAGCCATGCTTGGAACTGCTTCCAATTCTAAAGCTTTCCACAAATCAAAGGGATCATACATTACCCTTGCACAAGAAGACATAAACATTCTTGCTTGATAATAATCGTTTTTCCTTAATGTTTCTATATCCTGAACTAACACACCCACCCTCTCAATAGGATTTGAAGGCTTAGAAAGACTAACTTCAGATGCACAAACGCACCTTAAACCTACACATCGACAACTTTCAGCAACTCTAATTCTAGTTGTTATTCTCTCCCGAGCTCCTCTTATAATATTTTTAATTTCCTCACCTTCATCAACAGATATATCACCTATTACAGCTAAATCAATATTTGAAGGATCAGCATCAGTCCTTTGTTTAGCCAAGTTTTTAGCAACAGATCCATGCAAGATAACCCCAAATCTATCTATTCCTATATCCAAACAAGCATCTTTGATTGCCTCCGTCATCTCATGAGACCAACCCATAAGTCTATCTCTCCATTGGGGAGAAACTCCATCCATATACCTATCTCCATCTGAATAATCAGGATACCGTTTCTTTAAAATGGGGTCTTTTAATATAGCTTTCAATCTCTGTTTTTCTACCTCACCCATATAAAACTCCCCCTGATCTGGATCAGAAAAAATATTCTGAGCAAGTTGAGGAGGCAAATCTACTAACACACCTCTTTCATGTAAATAAATACTTGTAACTCTTTCCATTTTTTGTATAAAAAAACCTCCCATTCGGGAGGTCTCCTAACTTTTGAGATTTAGCTATGTTTAGCTAAATTGACCTCCCTTCCTTGTGCCCATAATAATGAGCACCCATCTAAGAAGGGTAAAGAAAATAACTAAACAAATTATAAAACTTAAATCAATTTGGCTCATACTACTAATATATTCTATTTTCTCAAAAGTTTCTTGTCAACAGCTAATGTATAAAAATTATACTCTTTATCTCAAAGTATGTCAAACTATGGGTTTAATAAAAAACTCACCTTTAGCCTTGTAAACTTAGGCTCAAAACTGGTAATATCAGGAGATGGAAAGAACATTAATCTTATATTGCAACAACAAAATAGATCAAACTGTCTCTATCTCTGGGTTTGTCCAAACAAGAAGAGATCATGGAAAAATAGTTTTTCTTGATGTCTCAGATAGGTCTGGAGTTATCCAGGTAGTTATTACTGGAGAAATTGCAGGAGACCTAAAACACCAGGATGTTGTCACCATAGAAGGAAAGGTCTCTAAACGGCCTGAGAAATTAATAAACTCAAACCTCCCCACAGGCTCTATAGAACTGCAGGGTGAAAAGATAGAAATTCTCTCAAAAGCTGCAGAACTCCCCTTTGATATGGGGACAAAAGAATTAGACCTCCAGCTTCCTACCCTCCTGGACTTTAGATCACTAACCTTAAGACACCCAAAAGTAAAAGCAATTTTTAAAGTCCAGGATAAAATTTTAGAAGGCTTTAGAAAAATTACTGAGGAACTAGACTGCACAGAAATAGTTGTTCCTGAAATCTCAGCATCTGCAACAGAGGGAGGGGCAGAAGTATTTAAATTTGATTATTATGGACACCAGGCTTTCTTAACCCAATCCCCTCAGCTCTATAAGCAGATGTTAGTCCCAGTAATGGAGCGGGTTTCAACAATTGCCCATGCTTACAGGGCAGAACCATCAGTCACCACTTATCATCTTTCAGTAGCCACCCAAATGGATTGTGAATTTGGCTTTGTACAGTTTGAAGAACTTTTGGACCTGTTAGAACTTGTAGGGACTAACATAGTTAAATATGTTGAAGAACATTGCCAAAAAGAGCTTGAAGAATTTGGGGCAGAAAAAACAGCATTTGGTAAAATCCCAAGGCTGACTTTAAGGGAAGCCCAGGAAATAATTTTTAAAGAATTTGGGCGCGACCACAGGTCAGAAAAAGACCTTGACAGACAGGATGAAATAGATATCTGCAACTGGGCAAAAGAGAAACATAAATCTGATTTCGTAACAATAACCCACTTCCCAACTAAAAAACGGGCTTTTTACACACTCCCAGATCCAAAAAACCCAGAACTTTCACTTTCTTATGATTTATTGTACAAAGGACTAGAAATTTTGAGTGGTTCACAAAGAATAAATGAATACAATCAACTTGTTGAAGCAATAAAAGAGCGCGGAATGGACCCCAAGGATTTTGAAATGTATCTACAAGCTTTTAAATATGGCATGCCCCCAGAGGGTGGATTTTCTTTTGGTTTAGAAAGGCTTACTATGAAAATTCTTAATTTATTAAATATTAGAGAAGCAAGTCTTTTTCCCAGAGATATGGAAAGAGTAGATATAAGACTCTCTCAAAAAGCCCATGATATTAAACCTGTCAAGAAACCTAACTAAGAAGCTAAAACTTTTTGGCATAAGTTTTGTAGTATTCTCATCAGCCCTAAGTTTGATGATTCTATTGCCAAACTCTTTAGATTTAGCAGAATCTAAAATAAATTCAAGAAATGAGGTGTTTAAACAACCCATACTTTTAGCAGGTGATGTCCAGGCAGAATCTACCCAAAGTTCTCTGCAAAAAATAGATTTAAATATCAAAGCTCCAACTACAACTGCAAATTCAGTTTATATAAAAGACTTAACCACTGGTGATATTCTTTTTAAAAAAAATTCAGAGACTAGAGTACCAATGGCTTCTACTACCAAAATAATGACAGCTTTAGTTGCCACAGAACACTTTAAAAGCGGGGATATTTTATTAGTTCCACCCGAAGCTTTAGTTGGTGGATCAAATATGGGACTTATTGCTGGAGAATATATGACCTTCAGGAGTTTGCTTTATGGGATGCTTCTAAATTCTGGAAATGATGCGGCCTTTACTGTTGCTGCAAACTATCCTGGTGGAATCTATGAATTTGTTAACGCCATGAACCAAAAAGCAGGTTCACTGGGCCTTAAAAATACAAATTTTACAAATCCTGCAGGTTTTGATAACCCATATCACTATACTTCCTCAGAAGATATGGCAGAAATTGCTACTGAGTTTACAAAACATCCAACTCTTTCTAAAGTTGTCTCCACCAAGGAAACCTCAGTCATCTCTTTTGATAAAACAAAATCTCACCCCCTAAAAAATCTAAACAAACTTTTGGGCACTGATGGTGTAGTCGGTATTAAAACAGGTTTTACAGAAATTGCAGGTGAAAACTTAGTTGCCTTAGTTGACAGGGATGGACACAAAATATTAACTGTAGTTCTAAATTCTAATGATAGGTTTGGAGAATCTAAAGCATTAATAGATTGGGTTTTTAAAAACTTTAAATGGGAATAAATTATTCAACCTGTTCATCTCTTAGCGCAGGAACAAAAGCAACAAACTCATCTCCCTCAAATACAAAAACTGGCTGAAGGAATGGTTGAAATTCTCTTGAAAGAAAGTAGCCTAAGTAAACTTTAGTTATAGATACTTTTAATCCCAAAGGTTTTTTTATTACAAAACCTTGCTGGGTTTGTAATTTATCATATGCTTCCTCAGGTGTAAGAATTGGATATGTATGTCCATTTAAAATATCTATTGGCCAAAAAACATAATCTAATATTAAAACCTTCTGTCTGTTGTCACTTCTTTTATTTATAACCCCTTTGATCAATCCTTCCTCAAACTTTTCAGTTACCAAAGGTATTTTATCAACATCTTCCTGCCATAAAGTTATAGTTGCAAAATTACTTTCATTTATAGAGGGTTTCTCATAAAAAACTTCACTCCTTCCATCCCGCAGCTGCTCCTTTAAAAGATCCATAGGCAAAAGGAAGTCTTTAAAATCCTTAGTTAATCTTTCAGGATCTGAAAAATTATTAGTCATTGTTAAATTTGCACTTTCAGTAGATTCTCTATGGTTAAATCTAAAATTCCCGCTTTCCAGGCTAACTACCATATCCCCACCATTCTCATCTAAAAAAAGATATTGTGTTAAAGATTGCATTTCAGGTCCTGTAATAAAACCCAATTTATTAGCTAATGCTTTTGACCTATCCGGAGCCAATAAATCAGTACCCAAAGAAGCAATAGGATAAACCTTAAAAATTTTTGGAATGTCTCTGGGAAGTGAACCAGTATCTGTATCCAAAGTGTATGCATAACTCCCGGCAGAATTTGATGCTTCAGTTATTTTAAGTTTTGGAAGTTTTCCAAAAAAAACATCAGGAGGAGTCTCTGGCGGGGGAGGAGGAATATAAACAAAATTTATATAGTACATATACCCAACCCAACTTGCTATCAACAAAAATAAAAAGATTGCCCCAAAAATTAAGCTTTTCTTTGTTAAATCTGCAGTCTGGGTCAGAGTCAATGCCATATTATTACTCTTCGAGCGAAGTCGAGAAGTTCCTTCCTTTATTATACCTAATCTCATATAATATCCTCTATGAGTGTTAGGGTCCGTTTAGCACCATCTCCAACTGGTTCACCTCATATTGGAACAGCCTGGCAGGCCCTTTTTGATTATGTTTTTGCCAAAAAAAACAACGGAAAGTTCATTTTAAGGCTGGAGGACACAGACAGGACAAGATTAGTTCCAGGATCAGAACAGCAAATCTATGAAACACTCAATTGGCTTGGTTTAGACTATGATGAAGGTCCAGAAAAAAAAGGAGATTTTGGACCATATATCCAATCAGAAAGGTTAGAAATCTATAAAAAATACGCAATACAGTTACAGGAAAAAGATTTAGCATATGAAGACGAAGGGGCAGTTAGATTTAAAACTATAAAAGATGGTCAAACCACCTGGCATGATTTAATTGGAGACAAAGACATAAGTTTTCCCAATAATACTCAGGAGGATTTTGTGATTATAAAATCTGATGGGTATCCGACTTATAACTTTGCCAATGTAATAGACGACCATTTAATGGAGATTACTCATGTTGTCAGGGGAAATGAGTTTATTTCATCAACTCCAAAACATCTTATGCTGTATAAAGCTTTGGATTGGCAACCACCGCAATTCGCCCACCTCCCGGTATTAGTCGGATCCGATAGATCAAAACTTTCCAAAAGACATGGTGCAAAATCTGCACTTGATTATAAAAAAGATGGCTTTTTAAAAGAAGCTTTAATTAATTTTTTGGCACTTTTAGGCTGGTCACACCCAGAAGGCAAAGAAATTTTTTCACTAGAAGACATGATCAAGGTTTTTGATTTTAAAAATTTTAATGCAGCCTCTGCATATTTTGATGAAACAAAACTTGAATGGCTAAATGGAGAATACTTAAGACTTATGCCTGATGAACAGTTAACAAAAAGGCTTCAGGAATTTTTAGTAGATCATCCAGCAAAAGAAAAAATAGCACCGCTTGTTCCCTTAATAAAAGAACGCATTAAAAAATTATCCGACTTTATACCATTAACTTTTTTTCTATTTGAAGAACCAGATTATGACAAAGAAGTTTTTTCTAAGTTAAAAATTGAAAATCAAGAAGAACTTTTAAATAAAGTCATTAGCAGTTTAACAAGTTTAGAAAAACCATGGGATGCAAAAATTTTTGAAGAAACTTTTAGAAAAATGGCACAAGATCAGGATTTAAGAGTAGGGGATATGTTTCAATTTTTAAGGGTTTCATTTTCTGGACAGCTTGTCACCCCTCCCCTTTTTGAATCTATAAAATTTGTAGGAGAGGATGAGGTTTTAAAAAGACTTGAAAATTTACAAAAAAGTAATATATTAGATTAACTCGTTGGGGGGTGAATTTTATGGCAGATGAAGAAAAAAAAGATGAGCGAAGCTCTTCTTCGAATAACACTAAAAATCTAATAATTGGTGCTACAGGAGTTGCCTTAACTGCAGCAGTAGCAGGAGTTGCAGGAGCAATTCTCGCAAATAAAGAACTAAGAAAAAACTTGGGTAAAAAAACTGTCCAGGCTTTAGAGGTAGTTTCTAAACTTGCAGTCAGGGCTGAAAAAGAAGCAACTGCAGGGTTAAAATATTTACAGAGCAAAGCCCAAAAAGAGGATAAAACCTTGAAGCCTGCTCCAAAAAAAGTGACAAAGAAAGTAAAATCATAAACTTTTCTTGTCATCCTGAGGACGAAGTCTGAAGGATCTCAAGATTTTGCTTTAAAGTCTAAAGAGCAGGAGTTTATACAAAATCTCTTCCCTGTTTTTGTGGGGCCATCATCAAATAAATGCCCCAAGTGTGCCCCACAATTTTTACAGACCACCTCTGTCCTTACCATCCCATGAGAATTATCTTCTAAAAGTTCCACATGCTCCCTATTCAGGGTATCATCAAAACTTGGCCATCCGGTTCCTGAGTCAAACTTTGCCTCAGAAGAAAAAAGTTCAGCACCACAAACCACACAGTTATAACTCCCTTTTTCTTTATTGCGAAGCAACTTACCTGTAAACGGCTCCTCAGTCCCCTTATTTACCACCACCTCATACTGCTGGGGTGTTAATTTTTTCAACTGCTCCTCATTTACATTTTTCATTTAACCAATTTTATCATGAAATTTGAACTAATAGTCCATTTCGGGTATAATATGGGAGCCACGTCAAACGTGGCAAAGCCTGGGAAGATGGGCGATTAGGTCCTTTGAGAAATCATTGGGTCAGGAAAGTCCAGACAGCGCAGAGTAGGGTGGCCAGCGTAAGCTGGCTCGGGTAACCGCAAGTATAGAGCAACAGAAACGAGTCACAGTCCGCCAGCAGGCGGATGTGGTGAATGAAACGGGCAATCCTCCCCGCTGCAATCCTAGAACCAACAGTACTGCTCGTACATTTGTTGAAATGAGGAGCATTAGATAAATTATCGCAGGGAAAGCAGACTCAGATAAAACTTTCCCAACAGAATCTGGCTTATACTCTTCCTAGGCGAATCTGGTTTACGTTTTTTACGAAGTAAAAAAGGCAAGGTTCTGATAACTGAGCAGTAAAATATTACATACTGCGAAGGCATCAGGTCCTTACGATCCTCCCAGGCACAAAAATTTTTACTCTTCTTTTAACACCCCTTCAGTAATAATTTGCACAACTACTGCAACAGGAACTGCAAGCAAAGCACCTGCTACTCCTAAAAGTTTCCCCCCTATTGAAACAGCAAGTATCACAATCAAAGGATTTAACCCTACTGCTTTTTTCATAACCTGTGGGACTATAATGTGATTCTCGAGCTGTTGGATTACAAAAAATGCCCCGGCTACAATCAATGCCAGAATTGGTGATGAAACATATGCAATCATTACTGCAGGTATTGCAGAAATAATAGGTCCAATGACAGGAATAACTTCCATAATCCCTGCAAGTATTGCCAAAGGTATAGCATAGGGAACATTAAGGAAAAAAAGTACTATATAAACCACGCTTCCTATAATAAAACTTAAGACCAGTTGTCCCCTGAGCCATGCCCCAAGCTTATCCTCTATCCTTCTGCTAATTTTTTTAACTCTTTCCTCCTGTCCAACGAAAAACTGGGAAATCAGCTGATCCAAGCGCTCACGCTGCAAAAGCAAATAGAAAGTTAAAACAGCAACTGATATAAATGCTAAAAAATTACTAAAAACAGCCAGGGAAAATCCAAGTGCATTTCCGCTTATATTTCCCAATTCCCTTTGAATAACAGACTTATCAATTGGACTTCCATCAGGAAAAAGCTTATTTAAGGTTTGAGGTAAGTTAGTTACTAAATTAGAAGTTTGTTCAATTAACGGCGTTATTACTATAGAAACCAAAAAACCGAGTAAACTAAAGACAACAACATAGGTAAAAGCAATTGCTAAAGCTTTTGGAATTTTCCAACTCTCCAGTTTATCTATAATTGGAGATAGCGCAGACATAAAAATGATTGCAATAAACAAAAGGATTATTACATCTTTTATTAAGTAGAGCGCCCAAAGAAGAGCTAAAAAACTAGCAACAAAAAATATAGTCTTGTGTGAAATATCAAAAGATCTAGCTGGCATGCCCTAAATTGTACCAATCAGCCACCATTTTTTCCACCATTTCATAATAATTTTTCTCAGTTATATCAAACCAGTTAAGATCCTTTTCCTTCTTAAACCAGGTCATTTGTCTTTTTGCATACTGGCCTATTTTAATTCTTAGTATTTTAACTAAATCTTCTTTATTTTTAATCACGCCTGTTACATAATCAGAAATAATTGAATACTCTAACCCTAATTCCTTCAGCCTAGCTATACTCAATCCATTTTTAAGAAGGTTAGCCACTTCTTCAATCATTCCTTTGTCCAAACGGTGTAAAATTCTATCCTTAATCCTTTTTCCAATAATTTCCCTTCTTGTAGTTAAACCAATTTTTAATACATCTAAATCTTTAGATTTTGCATCAACATTTTTTTTATTTGATTTTTGAGATAAAAGCTCTATGGCTCTTATCAATCTTCTGGGATTATTTCTATCTGAATTATTCAACTTTTCAAACTTTGCTGCTGAAATTTTTTTTAATTCTTCCTGCAGCTTGCTAATTGATAATTTTTCTAATCTTATCCTTAACTTTTTATCTGAAGGAATGCTTAAATTATCTAATCCTTCTAACAAAGCTTTTAGATAAAACCCAGTCCCCCCCACTATAATTGGAAGTTTTTCTCTCTTAAAGATATCTTCTAATACTTTTTCTGCATCTTTAACATAATCAAAAACCGTGTATCTTTTTTTGGGATCCGCTATATCCAACATCCAGACTTTCACTCCATCCATTTCCCAATATCCATTTCCTTTCTTAACTTTTACTTCTATCCCGGGAAGTTTTCCTGTTCCTATATCAAGCCCAATGTAAACCTGTCTTGAATCACAGGATATTAATTCTCCACTAAACTTTTTTGCTAAATCTATTGCAGTGTCTGTTTTTCCAGCTGCAGTTGGACCCAAAATTACTATTACTTTTTTCATAATTAGTTGTTTTTTTAAAACTTAATATTGATTATACTTTAGTTTAAATTTATGAACATCCGCGATCATCAATTATATAAAATTTGGAATAAAGTACCTGTTGATTACTATCAAACCGGTACCAAATCAAATATTTTACAAATGGCTTGGCATCATTTAAAAATTAATTCTGCAAAAAAAATTCTTAAAGGTCACCAATTTTCAAAAATCCTAGATGCAGGTTGTGCAAGCGGTTTTATGTTATTTAAAATCTACCAAGCCTTTCCTAACGCTAAATATTTTGGAATTGATGTCTACAGCAAGGCCATAAGCTATGCAAAAAAAACTTACCCGGATATAACATTTAAAACAGCTTTTGCTCACAACCTTCCATTTACAAATGATTATTTTGATGTTATCTTATTTTATGAAACTATTGAGCATGTAGAAGATCCAATTAAAACTTTAAAAGAATTAAAAAGAGTTTTAAAAAAAGGTGGGATTTTAATCTTAGCAATGGATTCTGGAAATTGGTTATTTAGATTCGTCTGGTTTGTATGGGAAAATACAAAAGGTAAAATCTGGCAGGAAGCCCATCTTCACCCATTTCATTATACGGAACTTGAAGAAGTTATTAAAAAAGCTAAATTCAAAATTGAAAAGAAATTTTTTACCCATTTGGGAATGGAAATAACATTTGTTTTAAAAAAATGAACTACTCCGCAGTAAACTGCGGAGTATCCCTTCAGGCAAGTTCTTCTGTGAACCATTCATCCCCGCAGCAAGCTGCGAGGTATTCTGGTTCAAGAATAAATTTTACATTATATAAATACCATATTTATTTAAAATTATTGTCCCCCAGGCATTTACTAATATACTTAAAGTTAATAAAAAATATGCAAATTTACTTGGTTTTTGTCCTAGACCTAACGCTAACAATATTAATAAAAATGGCATGAAATCTAGGGCAAAACGATAACCAAATTGAGAAAAACCCACTCCAGCCCACTGGATTACTATAAAAAATGTTGGCAATATTGCTAACCAGCATGCCCATTTTAATAAACTTCTTTTCACTATAAAAATGTAAATTAATACAGGACTTGTAAACCAAATTGCTGTTGCATATAAAGAAGGCGTCATATATGGAAAAGTTTCACTAAATTTAGGTAACCTAAAAATTAAAGCATCAATATGTCTTGGTATATACATAATACTCATATATACCCCATTAACTACGGTATTTGTATCAACGTTTTGAATTAATCTATAGGGACTAAAAGGACTGAAATCACCAAATCTAGCATAATTATATAGAGAATCAAATAAAATAAACAAAAAAATTGTTGAATTAAAAATTATAAAATTAGTTAAATTTTTTAGGTTAAACTCAAAAAGATTAGTTAACTTAAACTCTTTTAGAAAGAGAACTGGATTTTTTTTAAATATCCATAAATCTTTCCATAAATAAATATAGAAAAATAAAACTGTAAATAAAACTGACGTTCTTGCCCAAAAGCCCGCCCCGATAAGCAATCCAATTAGCCAAAGTCTTTTTTTACCAGCTGATTCTATTAAAGCAAGAAGAGTTAGAAATACAGCTACAATGTGGGCTAAATACCATGAAGAACCAACTGAAGCAGCAAACCAATGATTAGTCCCAAATGCAAAAAAAATAGCTACAAAAACTGAGGAAGCATCATAAAAGTTCAATCTTTTTAAAAGAAGGTATACTAATACAACATTTATACTTCCTAAGACAATTGAAAAATACGTTTCTGAAAAGTTTGGGCCAAAAATATAAACAAAAGGCATCATAACTATCGCTGGCATAGGCGGAAGAGCTACATAGTATTTGTCACCAACAGGAATCAGCTCATTTAACCAGGATGGATTTTCTATCACATATAATTTACCATTAATCAAACTCTTTGAAAGCCTGGTGAAATAATCATAGTAAGTTACACCAGGTGATGTAAGCAGATAAATATTCAAGACTAAGAAAAATAGCATGAATGGGATAAAAAGTTTAAATATCATTTTTTTATTATTTATTGGATTAATACTAAGGGTTATTTTAGCTAATTTAGAGGGGTTTAAGATAGATGTAGATGCTTGGTTTGCCTGGGCTTTGAGGATCAATGAAGTTGGGTTTGCAAATTTTTATTCATCACAAATATGGACTAACTATACTCCAGGATATCTATATGTACTTGGTTTATTGGGATTTATAAAAAACCTCTTCAGTTTAGATAGCTCATTTTTTTATCTTCTTCTTAAAATTCCCTCAATTCTTTCAGAACTAATATTGGGAGTTTTTATCTATAGACTGTCATGGCAACATTTTAATGAAAGAATTTCAATCTTTCTTTCTTCTTTAGTTTTCTTAAATCCAGCTTTTATCTTTAATTCAGCTATCTGGGGCCAAATAGATGGACTGCTGTCATTATTCATGGTTTTTTCTATTTATTATTTAATCCAGAAAAACCTAATCCTTTCATCTGTCTTCTTTTCCATAGCTCTGTTAATCAAACCACAAGCTCTAGCAATCACACCTGTTTTCTTTTTATACCTTGTTAAAAACTTTAACCTAACATCTTTTCTTAAATTATCCCTCCCTGCACCAATTTTATTTACCATTCTCTCCTTTCCTTTCTTCCCTGGCAACCCAATAGCTGGGTTATTTGCTCTTTTCCAAAACATGATAAATGATTATTCTTATACCTCACTTTTTGCTTACAATCTTTGGGGAATTGTAGGATTTTGGATAAATGACACCCAAGGTTATTTAATAACATATAAAGACTGGGGAATCTACCTGCTCATAATTTACTGGCTAGTCCTATCTTTTGTTTACTTTAAAAAAAATATTGGGCTTTTTACTATGTCTGCTTTAGCAACCTTAGGTTTTTACTTTCTGCCAACTAGAGTCCACGAAAGATACTTATATCCTTCCTTAATTTTTTTAATTCTTGCAGCTATTGAACAAAAATCATCAAAAATAATTATTTTTCAAATTCTCTTAAGCTTGGTACACTTTCTAAACCTTTATTATGTCTATATTTACTACAATGAACTCTATTTAAATCTAACCAAGGTTTTATATAACCAAATTATTTATGAAGTATTAAACAACTCATCTAAAATAATATCCTCTATATCTACTTTATTGTTTATCCTGGCAGGCTTTATAATTATAAAACCAAGTAATGCTAAAAAAACTTACTAGACCAAATAAAATTCTAATAGCTATCTTACTCTTTGCTTTATTAACAAGGTTTTATAATTTGAACTACCCCACAGTTTATGTTTTTGATGAAGTCTACCATGCTTTTACTGCTAAAGAATTTTCTCAAAACCACAAAGAAGCCTGGGAATGGTGGACAACCCCACCACCTGGCGTGGCATATGAATGGACACACCCACCTTTAGCTAAAGAAATTATGGCTCTCTCAATGCTTATGTTTAATACTCAAGAATCTTGGGCATGGAGATTACCAGGGGTAATTTTAGGAATAATAAGCATCTATCTTATTTACCTTATCTCAAAACTTCTTTTTAAATCTGAACTTATAGCCCTAACAGCTTCATTTATCTACTCTCTAGATGGATTAAATTTTGTCCAATCCAGAACCGGAATGAATGATATATATTTAATAACTTTTGTATTAGTAAGTCTGTATTTACTTCTTAAAAAGAAATTTTTATTTTCAAGCATCTTTTTGGGTTTGGCTCTTTCGTCAAAGTGGACAGCTATTTATTTTTTTGGAATTGAGTTAGCAATTCTTTTTATACAGGGAAATTTTTTAAAGACTTTCTATTTCCTTCTTGTTCCTCCAATTATTTATATCTCAAGCTATATCCCATTCTTTTTATTAGGACATGACATAGAAACTTTTAAGGGACTGCAGCTTCAGATGTGGTGGTATCATACAAACCTAAAAGCAACCCATGATTATTATTCTGCCTGGTGGAGCTGGCCTCTAAATTTAAAACCTGTCTGGTATTTTGTTGATTACCAAAAGGATGGAAAAATATCTAATATATTTGCATCTGGAAACCCACTTCTTTTTTGGGTTGGTATAGGAGCAATTATTGTAACTTTATTTGACTTACTGCAAATATTTTACAAACATACCAAAACTGTTCTTAAATCTTTTTTTAAGCATGAAAATCCATTTATATGGAAAAGTATTTTTATACTTTTAATAAGCTATCTTGGTTTTTGGCTTCCATGGAGTTTATCTCCAAGGATTATGTTTTTATATCACTACAGCCCCTCAGTTCCATTCTTATCAATAATACTCGCCTACCAGCTTGCTCCACTATATGAAGATAAAAAAATGAGGATTCTTTTTTTTAGTTTCCTAATTACTTTTTTACTTAGCTTTATATTTATTTATCCAATATTAACTGGAATTCCACTGCCAAAAGACCTGCTGATGCTTTTTTTCCAAACTAATTTGACTAAAAATCCTTTTGGGGAATAAATCTAAGGATAACTATAACTACCAGAACCACCTATAAAAAAATAGTAGATAGCAAAATATATAACTCCACCAACTATTAAATAGATTAAAACCCACTGCCAAAGGGGTCTTTTACCATAACCATTTGCCATATATCTATTAACTCACTACTTTTAAATTTTGTCAACCACAATCATTAAACTGATTGTGGTCAATATAAGTAACTATTGTTTCAATCTGTCTTATGTAGTAAAACTTTGTTTAAATGTCGAATAAAAAAATACTTAATTTTGTTATATTAATATTTTCTGGTTGGAGAGTAGGATTATTTATTGTAACCTTTTTAGGACTAAGCATTATCCCTAATATAACTCAACCTCAATATAATATTAATCCTCCTTCTGCTGATCTTATTTACTGGGAAAGATGGGCGAACTGGGATGGTGCACATTTTTTAAGCATTGCCCAATATGGTTACGAACCATTTCAAGTGGTTTTTTTCCCTTTATATCCTCTACTAATTAAATTTTTGTCTTTACTAACAACCAATTATTTTTGGGCTGGATTTATAATTTCTCAAATATTTACTGTAATATCTCTTTATTATCTTTACAAATTAGTCTTATTAGATTATAAAAAAAATGTTGCAGAAAAAGCTGTAATTTTACTAATCACTTTTCCAACAAGTTTTTATCTAGGTGCAGTTTATTCAGAAAGTTCATTTTTAGCACTCACCCTTTCTTCTTTTTACTATGCCCGTAAGAAAAACTACATACTCGCATCTATTCTTGCAGGATTATCTTCTGTTACCAGGATAATTGGAATATGCGTTATTGTAGCTATTGGGGTAGAATATCTTTACCAAAAAGGAATAAAAATTAATCTAAAAGATTTATGGGCTAACAGATTTGTTAGGTTTACAACTTTTTTAACCATCACTACTATTATTCTTTATTTTTTCAATTCAATCTTTATCAAATTTCAGTTTTGGGAAATAGTTGGAGTAGTAAGCACAATGCTTTACTTATTATTCTTAGTTTGTATTATTTGTTTTCTACTAGTTACTTTATATTTGATTTTAAAAAATAAGAGATCTCGTGATATTTTTATGAAAGAAGGATTACAACTTACTGTTACATCCTTAGCACCCTTTCTAATTTATTCTTATTACCTTTACTATACTCAGGGATATCCCCATGCATATGTTCTTTATGAAAGTAATTGGGGCAGAAATATTAGTCTACCATGGGAATTAATGTTTGCCTATCTTAGCTCCCTTTTAAGTAATAATTTTTTTATAGTCAGTCAGACTGAACAAATATTAATAGAGTTTATTTTTGCTTTGGTATTTATTATTGGTGCCATCATATCTTTTGTAAAACTTAGGCTCTCATATGCAGTATTTTTCTTACTTGCTTTGCTTATACCTCTATCAACAAATACTCTTTTATCAATCCACCGCTTTGGAATAGTTCTTTTTCCTCTATTTATTCTTCTGGCAAATGTAAAAAACAAATATTTCAATTTTGTTTGGACTATAACCTCAGCTATGCTTCTTGGGTTGTTTGCAATTTTATATATCAATAAGTATTGGGTAGCCTAAAGTCAGTCTATCTTATAATTCTCTTAATAGTTTTACCTGCAGTAAAACTTGGCAGCTTTTTAGAAGGAATTTGGATTGTTTCACCTGTTTGAGGGTTTCTTCCCCTTCTGGCAGCCCTGGAGCGTACTAAAAATGTCCCGAAACCGGTTATAATAGTCTTCTCTCCCCTGCTTAAATTATCTCTTATAAGATCAAATACAGCATTCACAGCATCAGCTGCAGCCCTTTTAGTTAAATGAGATTTTTTCGCAACCTTCTCTATTAATTCGTTCTTTGTCATAGTTCTAAAATTAAGTAGCTACCAATATAACCAAAGAGAAAATTAATGTCAACCTCTTGACAAGGTCTGCTCTAGCTTCCAGAAGTCAGAAACGACTCTGTTGCCCTTGTTTCTCTGACTGCTGTAATTTTAACAGCCCCAGGTACCATTACTTCCTTTTGGATTTGAGCTCCTATATCATGCACTAATTTTGGCAGTTCATCATCACTAACTTTCTCTGGAACAACAATGACCCTAACTTCCCTACCTGCCTGGACTGCAAAAGCTTTTTCTACTCCATCATAACTTGTGGCAATCCTTTCTATATCTTCAAGTCTTTTTAAATAATCCTGAACATTTTCATGTCTGGCACCAGGTCTTCCACCAGATATAGCATCAGAAGTTGCAACTATAATCGACTCAACAGAAGTAAATGGCTCATCCTCGTGATGCTGGGCGATACAATCTATAACTTTTTGGGGAATACCATGCTGTTTTGCAAAAGCTACCCCTTTCTCTACATGGGTTCCCTCATCCCCTTCATAAACAACCTTACCAATATCATGCAGTAAACACCCAAGTCTTACAGTATTTACATCTGCCCCCATTTGTCTGGCAATCTCCACTCCAACTTTAACTAACTCTAAAGAGTGTTGGATTAAGTTTTGTCCAAAAGAAAACCTATATTTAAATTTACCCAGTGTTGCTATAACATCTGGAGGTAAATTATAAATACCTGCATCATGACAAAGTTTCTCACCTGCCTGAAACATTATCTTCTCTATATCTTCCCTTGTCTTATCAACAATCTCTTCAATTCTTTGGGGCTGAATCCTACCATCTGCCATCAATCTCTCCAAAGAAACTTTAGCAATCTCTCTTCTGGTTGGGTCAAATGAAGAAAGTATTAAAGCATTTGGAAGTTCATCATCCATCACAACATCTACACCAGTTGCCTGTTCAAAAGCTTTTATATTTCTTCCCTCTTTCCCAATAATCCTTCCCTTCATCTCTTCATCAGGTAAAGTTACAGTAGAGGTCGTATATTCTGAAATTACATCTGTCACACCATGATACATAGCATCTGCCAAAATTTGTTTTGCGCTATCATCAACAGTAAACTTAATCTCCTCTTCTGCTTCTTTAATTCTTTTTGAAATTTCTGATGCTAAATCTTTCTCAACTTGCTCTAATAAAATCTTTTGAGTCTCTTCCGGAGACATTTTGGCAGACTTTTCTAACTTTTCAATTAAATCTTTTCTAACTTTTTCAGCCTGCTCTAATTTCTTATCCAAAATACCCAGTTTCTCTTCAATTAATCTTTCTCTTTCCTCTAATATCCCCTCTCTTTTAGCAAGTTCTGTTTCAGAAGGTGTAAGTTTTTGAGGTAGGGGAGCAGAACCCGCATTTTGTGGGGTAGGATTACTTTCTATTTGTGATCCAGGTCCAAATGATCTTTTCAATCTATTTTTCTTTCTAAATTAGAGAATGGAAAATTCCGCAGCTAAGCGGATAGGGGATTAATTTAATCTGGTAAAAGATAAATATTCCATAAAAACCTCAAGTTATTTTCCTCAAAGTTCTCTAACTTATAGTTATTGTACTATTTCTCTAAGAATTTTTCAACAACTTCTTTTGAGATGGAGTAGTCAAATCCTCTTCTCATAAGAAATTCCAAAGCTTTTTTCTTTTTTTCTAAATAGGGGAGTGCCTGAAATGATTTCATCTTCTTCTCTAAGGCCTGGCCAGCTAAATTCTCCTGGGTTCCTGAATTTCCTTCTTCTTCTAAAACTGTTTCAATAATGCTGCGGTCGACGCCTTTTAGAAATAACTCTGCTTTCAATGCAATATTGCCTTTTTTCTTACTGGCTCTTCTTGACCTAACCCATTCTCTGGCAAACACCTCATCATCTAAAAGTTTTTTCTGCTTTAGTTTCTCAATCAAACTCTCTATCACCATCTCTGAAATTTCATCATCACCCTTAACCTTTCTTTTAAATGATAACGCCCTCATATAATCTCGTATCTCTTTTTCTGTTCTTAACCTTATATTCAAAAGTGTATAAACCCGCACCATTAATTTCCCGACTTCTGTTTCAAATAAAATTTTTTCTAAATCAGCAGGGGAGAGCTCTTTACCAATAATTAATCTTCTATCTACAATTAAATCCTCATCCACCCCAAAACCAAACTGCCCATCCAAATAGACATTAAAACGACGGGGATTTCTCTTTTGTTGATCAACTTGTGTAATTTTCATTTGGATTCTTCCTTGCCCTCCGAAGCTATGAGCGAAGGAGGGTTCTGAGGTTCAACCGAAGTAATTTTCACCAGAAGATTATACTACTTAAACTATAACCCTCTTGGATTCTAATTTTTTAATCTTTCGCTTGTTTTCTTCTAAATCCTCATCAATTCTCATGTGGCTGCCTGTGTGCATTATCTGTTCTTGTCTCACATCCAACACTTCTTTATATACAGCATCCATTTTATTAAAAACATCATCATTTCTTGAAACAACTTTCTGTTCCAACTTATCAATTCTGCTGCTAAATCTTACATATTGTTGATCAAGCAATTTAACTAGTTTATTCCATAACTTTTCATCCATAATAATTAAGTTTAGTTTAATTGAATATAGACAGTCAATTCAGACAAAGCAGTTCAATGAATATCAGCAACCTTTATACAGCTTCTTCTGTAATTCTTGTCAAAGAATTAATCTGTTTCAGATATTTTTTCTGCACCTTCATCAGCTTCTTCTTCACCAACGACCAAACGGTCTTTTCCATCTTTTGGTTTTCCCCAAACCTCCCTTATTTCTTTTTCTAATCTCTCTGCCTCTTTTGGATTTTCTTTTAAATATGCTGAAGCTGCAGGCCTTCCCTGACCTAACATATTTTCACCCCATCTTATAAATGCTCCTGACTTTGTTAAAATCCCAAGTTCAATTCCCACATCCAAAAGTTCACCTTCATGAGAAATTCCATTATCATCCATATCAAATTCTGCAATTCTAAATGGGGGAGCCATTTTATTTTTAACAACTTTAACCCTATGCCTACTTCCAACTACCACATCCCCCTGTTTTATGTTTTCTATTTTTCTAACATCAAGTCTAACTGATGCATAAAACTTTAAAGCCTGTCCCCCTGTTGTTGTTTCAGGATTCCCAAACATCACCCCAATTTTTTGTCTTAACTGGTTTGTAAAAATAACAATAGTATTGGTATTGGAGATTGCCCCAGTTAACTTTCTTAAAGCCTGAGACATAAGTCTTGCCTGCATTCCCATTACAGCATCACCCATCTCTCCTTCTATCTCAGCTTTAGGAGTCAATGCTGCCACAGAATCAATTACTAAAACATCAATTCCGCCAGACCTGATTAAAGCATCAGCAATTTCTAAACCCTGCTCACCGGTATCAGGCTGAGATATTAAAAGATCATCCAGATTAACCCCAATTTTTTGGGCCCGCTGAGGATCAAGGGCATGTTCTGCATCTATAAATGCTGCCACTCCACCCTTTTTTTGGGCCTCTGCAATAACATGCAGACAAACTGTAGTTTTTCCTGAAGCCTCAGGTCCATAAATCTCAATAATTCTTCCTTTAGGTAAACCGCCAACCCCCAATGCCAAATCTAAAGCAATAGAACCTGTAGAAATAACCTCAGTTGCCATCCTTTCAGCTCTCTCACCAAGCCGCATAATAGACCCACTGCCATATTGTTTTTGGATTTGGGCCATTGCAGTAGCAATAGCATTTTTCTTAGCATCCGTAGAAGAGTCAAAACCGTTTGTAGAAGCGCTCCTAGCCATTTGACAATTATTATATCCTTTCGCGTTATTTTCGCAAGATATCAGTAATACTTTTGTAGCGAATTCCGACGAGTCGGGGAGGGGAGAAAATACACCCAATTTCACATTTAAATTGGCGAACTAGATCAAAGATCTAGTTAAATTCTCAATCCATCCAAAATTTCTTCAAGTCTGATATAAATATCAGGGCTGAAGAAATGTCGGGGAGGGGAGAATCGAACTCCCGATATCGCACCCCCAGCGCGATGTGTTACCACTATACCACTCCCCGCTTACAATCTTTGTATTTTATCACCCGGCTTAATATAATGCCATTTGCCCAAGGAAAAATGTGAACTTAACCAAAAATAATTTTCTTACTCCCTTGCTACTAGCAATTCTATTTTTTGTCATATTTACAACCATTTCAATCAGCAAACACCAATCATTCCAAAGTAATGCATTTGATCTGGGGATACACACCCAGGCAATTTATCTCTATAGTCAGGGTTTAACACCTTTTAGCACCCTCAAACATATGCTAGTTCTGGGAGACCATTTTGGGATTGCTCTAGTACTTCTTGCACCTTTATATAGATTCTTCCCATCATCTGAAACTTTACTAATTTTGCAGGCACTTTTTGTTAGCTTAAGCTCTATTCCAATCTATTTAATTACTCAAGACAAGTTAAAAAGCAGTCTTTTGAGCTTACTGATAACTTTAAGCTACTTAACTTCTGTAGGTATTACTTCTGCAATAAATTTTGATTTTCATTTGGCTACAATTTCAGTTTTGCCATTATCATTTTTACTTTATGGCTGGTATTTCAAGAAATGGAATATCTATTGGGTAAGCTTAATCTTAAGCCTTCTGACAAAAGAAGATACTTCAATATTAATCTTTGGCTTAGGAATTTATAAAATTTTTTTAAAACAAACAAGATCAGGCATTGCTACACTAATCGTCTCCTTTTTTTACTTTTTGATAGTGAAATTTATGATTATGCCTTTTTTTTGGAAAGGGGCTGAACAGGGTTATATTTCAACATCTGCACTTCCCTTAACAAATCCATTAGAATTAATTGTTCTATTTTTTTCAAGACCCGGCATTTTTTTAAACCATTTTTTCAATTCCCCAATAAAGCAAGATACTTTTGATAATTTATATAAACAATACGCATACCTTCCTATACTTAACCCTTTAAGCTGGTTTACAGTTTTTCCATCTCTCTATTTAAGATTTAGTTCAACTGCAACTCATTTTTGGACCACTATTTGGCACTATAATGCAAATCTGGAACCATTTCTGGCAATAAGTACTGTTTTCGCAATATCAAAATTTAGAATTCCAATAATAGCTGTTGCCCTGCTTTTGATTTTTTTCCTTTTTTATAGTGGCCTGTCACCAAACAGTTTAATCTGGAGAGTATTTTATATAAAACCATCCAACATCCAAAATAATTCACAAATATACCAATCTCTCCAGATAATACCTGCCAACGCTTCAGTTTCAGCTCAAAACCCGTTTGTACCTTACCTTGCAAACAGGCAAAGAATTTATTTATTTCCAGAGATCTATGATTCAAGATACATTATAGTAAAACCTTCACTATCTTCTTATCCAACTACTCCAGAGGAGATTGTTAGTAGGGTTAACTCGTTAATTTCCTCATCATACTGGGGAATTGAATACCAAAACCAGGATCTGATAATTTTAAAGAAAACCAATTCTAATTTATGAAACTTATTTCACTAAACATTTGGGGAGGCCATGATCTTACTCCCCTACTAAATTTCATTAATGACCAGTCTAAAGACACGGATATTTTTTGTTTCCAGGAAGTCATAAATTCAGAAAATGATGGAGTTTCAAAAGAAGGATACAAATACAATAATTTAGTTTATATAAAAAATTGTTTGAAAAATTATACCTGTTATTTTCATCCTTCCCATGAAAATTTTTTATTTGATTCTCCAACAAATTTTCCATTGGAAGTAGGTCCAGCTATTTTTGTAAAAAATATTATTACAGAAAAAAATGCAAAAGATCTATTTGTATTTAGGAAAAAGAGTGAAATTACATTAGATAATAAAGGACGATCTATACTTCCAAAAAATATTCAAATTTTGAAATTCAGAAAAAATGGAAGAGATTATATGGTTATCAATCTTCATGGAATTACTTTTCCTGGTACAAAGCTTGACACAGCTGCCCGCATTAAACAATCTAAAAAAACGTTGGGGGTATTAAATAATTTTAATGGAAAGAAGATTTTAGTTGGAGATTTTAACTTAATGCCTTCAACTAAAAGCATTAAAATGCTGGAAGATTCCGGACTAGTAAACTTAATTAAAAAATACAAAATAAGAAAAACCAGGAGCAATTTAAATATTTATGGCAAACAGCGTTTTGCAGACTATACTCTTGTATCAAAAGACATAAAAGTTCATAATTTTAATGTACCTCAAAATATCTTAATTTCAGATCATTTACCTATGATTTTAAACTTTAATTAGTATGACAAAAATTGCTTTTTTTAATATAAGACCTGGAGAAAAAGAGTCACTTCAGGACAAAATGGGTGAAATTGAAGCAGATTTTTTTGAAACTCCAATAAATTCAAAAAATCTTCCTGAAAAAAAAGATTATGAAATTATTTCAATCCTTGGTCTTTCAAAAATTGATGAAGATGTACTTAAAGCTCTTCCAAATCTTAAACTAATAACAACCCGATCTACAGGCTTTGACCAGATAGATTTAGAAGCTTCAGAAAAAAGTGGTGTTTTAGTTTCAAATGTCCCAACTTATGGTGAAGAAACAGTTGCAGAATATACAATAGCCCTTCTTTTGGCACTCTCCAGAAAAATTCCTCAGGCTATCAATAAAGTAAAACAAGAAAAAACATTTCATTCACAAGGTTTAACAGGATTTGATTTAATAGGAAAAACTTTAGGGGTAATTGGAACTGGACACATTGGCACCCATGTAATAAAAATAGCCAAAGGCTTTGGGATGAAAATAGCTGCCTTTGATGCATACCCTAACCAAAATTTAGCCCAGGATTTAGGTTTTGAGTACACAAGCTTAGAAAATCTTTTAAACAATTCAGATGTAATTACACTTCATGTTCCCCTACTTCCATCCACCAACCATCTTATCAATTTGGATAATATAAACCTAATTAAAAAAGGCACAGTAATTGTAAATACCTCCAGGGGGGAAGTTTTACAAACTGAGGCATTGATAAAAGCATTAGAGGAAGGAATTCTTTCAGGGGCAGCCTTAGATGTTATAGAAAATGAGAAAGCTCTGAGAGTTTCAAAAAAGCAGGAATTTTTTCCTCAGTTAAACAAACTATTAGAAATGGATAATGTCTTAATTTCTCCCCATAATGCCTATAATACAGAAGAGGCAAAGGAAAAAATCCAGCAAACCACAATTGATAATATTAAAAGTTTTTTAAATGGAAACCCTATCAACTTAGTTAAACCTAAATGATCCTGGCAGTTTTTAAACCCAAAGGCCCATCCTCTAATCAACTTTTAACTCAAATAAAAAAACTCACTAGGATTAAAAAAATTGGCCATGCTGGAACTTTAGACCCACTAGCTTCTGGAGTTTTGGTTGTAGCAATTGGCAGGGATTCAACCAAAAAAATCTCAGAAGAGGTAAAAAAAGAAAAAGAATATATTGCAGATGTAAAACTTGGACAAAATTCCACAACAGATGATGAAGAAGGAGAAAAAACCAAATGGGAAGTTGAAAAGGTACCAAAGGTATCAGAGGTATCAAAAGTTTTAGAAGGTTTCATAGGTAAAGTAAAACAGACTCCACCAGTTTATTCTGCTGTCAAGGTTTCAGGACAGGAAAGTTACAAACTTGCAAGAAAAGGAAAAACTGTGAAGTTAAAACCAAGAGAAGTAGAAATAAAAAATATAGAAATTTTAAACTATGACTATCCTCTACTGGAATTAAAAGTAACCACAGGCCCAGGGGTTTATATAAGATCTCTCGCAAGAGATATTGGAGAAAAACTAAAAACAGGAGGCTATATAAAGCAGTTAGAAAGAACAAAAGTTGGAAATTTTAAATTAGAAGATTGCATTGCTTTAGAAAAAATTCCTGAATTATTGGTTATTCAAACTTCTCCAAAGTAATTTGCAAACATATGTTTTATATGGAGACCAATTTTCCACAATCTTCTCAATCTCTTTCCTAGAAGGGTTTTCTAAAAAGTAAAGTTTTTTAATTGCATTTCTTAATCCTATATCCCCATGGGAAAAAATATCTTCTCTTCCCAAAGAAAACATCAAAAACATTTCTGCTGTCCAAACTCCAATTCCTTTTACTCTAATCAACTGTTCAATAACTTCAGTATCCTCCATAACTTCAATCTTTTCCAAAAGTAATTCCTTTTTTATAATTCTTTTAGAAAGGTCTTTTAAGTAACTCACTTTTATTTTAGACATCCCAACACTTCTTAGTTTTTCATCCTTAATTTTTAATAACTTTTCAGGAGTAGGGATTTTATTGGGAAATAAGTTAATAAATCTTTCAAAAACTGCCCTGCCTGCTTTATTAGAAATTTGTTGATTTATTATTGACCTGCAAAGGTTTATAAAATAAGTTTTTGAAGCAACAACCTCAATTAACCCATACTCTTCTATTAAAGAATAAATAACCGGATCACTTTTCTCAAAATATAATATAATCTTAGTACTCATATCATTGAATTATAACTTATGTCTAAATTAGTTTTTGTAGTCCAGAAACACAATGCAACTTCTCTTCACTTTGATTTCAGGCTGGAAGTCAATGGGGTCATGCCATCCTGGGCAATCCCTAAAGGACCAACACTAGATCCAAATCTAAAAAGACTTGCAATGAAAACTCCAGACCACTCTTTAGAATATAAGCAAAGCTTGCGAGCTAACGCTCTTAGAAAATTTGAAGGTACAATCCCTGAGGGAAAATATGGTGCAGGCCCAGTAGAGATTTGGGATGAAGGAGAGTATATCCCGGAAAGAGAAATCTCCAAAGGAGTAAGGGAACAAATTCCTGATAGAAAAGAAGATGAGAAAATAATGGCAGAGGGGATTAAGAAAGGAGAAATAAAATTTTTCTTAAAGGGCAAAAAATTAAAAGGGTCTTTTGCTCTTGTTAAAACCAGAATTGGCGGAAAAGAAAATGCCTGGCTTATGATAAAACACAAAGATGAATTTGTAAAAAAAGATTATGATGCAAAGAAAAACTAGTTGATGTAAAATACCTTCATGCCTACTAAAGAAAAACCCAATAACCTGAATTCTCAAAGATTACACAGGTCTGAAACCAATAAAATTATTGCTGGTGTTGCCGGAGGAATTGGTGAATTTTTTGATATTGACCCTACAATTATAAGAATTATCTTTGTCCTTTTAACAATTTTTGGAGGTTCTGGTATTTTAATTTATTTTATTCTCTGGATTGTAATGCCATCTAGCACCAACACCTCAGAAATTACCAAAGATACTTTAAAAGAAAACCTGCAGGATTTGAAAAATACAACTCAAAAATTCACCCATACTATCTCTAGACCAACCACCAAAGATGATTCAAAATTTTGGTGGGCTTTATTTATAATCATACTCGGCTTTTTATTTCTATTTAACAACCTTGGAATATTTCAATTTCAGGAATTCGGCAGGTTCTGGCCAGTATTACTGGTTCTTCTTGGATTAAGTATATTACTCCGCAGTTAAGCTTCCATTATGAAATACTCAAATAAAGTAATGGACATTCTGAAACAAGGCGGTATAGGTGTCTTACCAACTGACACTTTATACGGCATCGTCGGTTCAGCTTTAAACCAACAAACTGTAGAAAGAATTTATAAACTAAGAAGAAGGTCTTTGAATAAACCCATGATTATTCTTATTTCCTTTTTAGCTGATATAGAAAGATTTAAGATTTATCCAAACGAAAAAATTTCTAATTTTTTAAAAAATATCTGGCCCAATTCAGTCAGTGTAATTTTACATTGCGCGAATGAAGATTTTAAATATCTCCACAGGGGAACAAATACTCTGGCATTTAGAATTCCAGATAACAACCAATTACTCAACCTTCTAAAACAAACGGGTCCCCTAGTTGCACCAAGTGCAAATTTTGAAGGAGAAAAACCAGCATCAACAATAAAAGAGGCAAAAAACTATTTTGGGGACAATGTAGATTTTTATATAGATGCAGGAATTTTAGATTCTCCTCCATCCACATTAATTAAAATAGATGGTGAGAAAATTACAGTTTTGAGACAAGGTTCATTTTCGCTTCGCGAAAAGAGGCTTTGAAAAGACTCATTTAAACTTGAAAAAAACCAGATTTCCTAAAAGAAGTGCCAAAATAAGGGGATCTGAAACTAGATTAAATCCTAAAGACTGATCACTAAAGATTGGCATTGAAACTATAACTGCCAATATAGCAACAAAGGTTCCAAAGATTAACTGCCTAAAAGGCTTATTTGGAGTTGTCATAGGTTCAGGCAGCATTACTATAGCAAAAAATAAAGCTGTAGGATCTATTAATGTATTGCTCAGTAATTCAAAATCAAACCGCCCTGTTATCAAAAGAAGGAAAAAACTATAAAATAGTAAAAAAGGAATAATTATCCTATATCTTTTCATCCTAACCGCAGAAATCCAACCAGGAGTAATCAAAATTAAAAATAAAATTATAGAGGTAATGCTAAAAGGAAATAATCTCTGATAAGAAACGCCCCACCAGGAAACTGTAAAAGTAAATATTATGCCTCCTAAAAACAATCCAAACCCTGCAGGATTAAAAATATGGCTATTCCCCACTCTGATGAAATTCTTAGAAAACATTGCCAGTGCACATATTAAAATAATCTTATAGAAAGGCAGAGCAGGATCTGCAAGCAAAGCAATAATTAAACCACTCACTAAAGCAGCAGACAATAAAAATGGCTGGATATTCCTGACTTTCAAAAAAAGATAGTCAAAAATAAACACACTTCCTAAAACTAATCCTAAATGGAAGATTAACTGTAATAAGGGAGTAGTTACCAAAGAAGATAAATAAACTAAGAACAAAAGCAAAGCAAGCTGGATTTTAGGAAGCCTCCAGGGTATACCCATTAATCTATTTTAACATTATTATCTTTTTGGAGACTGCTTTTTCGCCCTTGCTTTGTGGGCTAAACCAAATTTTCTTCTCTCTTTTACCCTGGCATCTCTGGTTAAAAACCCAGCTTTTTTAAGTGGAAGCCTGAATGACTCCTTATTAGCAAGCTGCAGTGCTCTTGCAATACCATGTACAATTGCATCAAGTTGTGAAGCATACCCTCCACCTTCTATCTTTATAGTTCCTGTAAACTCCCCTAATGTTTTTGTTATTTCAAAGGGTCTTTGATACTGTTTTTGTGCAATTTGTCCTTTAAAATATTGAGCAATGGGTATCTCATTAACAGTTAATTGCCCCTGTCCTTTAAAAAGCCTGACCCTTGCAACTGCTTCTTTTCTTCTGCCTATTGCATGAAAATAATTTTTATTCGAAGAAGAGCTTCGCTCATTCTGCTTTATTGGAGTGGTTGATTCATCCGCCATAATTTTATGCGCTTGCTACAGCTTGCTCCTCCACTTTTTCTGCTACTTTTTCTTTTTTTATCCCCAACTGTCTATCCATATTGTGAGTTTCACCTGCAAAAATATAAAGTTTGGTTATCATACCTCTCCCTAAACTCCCTTTTGGCAACATTCCTACAATTGCATGCCTTAAAATTTCTTCAGGCCTTCTGCTTCTTAGTTTCCCTAAACTTTCAGATTTTAATCCACCCGGATAGCCTGAGTGCCTGTAATACATCTTTTGATTTTCTTTTTTGCCGGTAACTGAAACTTTTGCTGCATTTACTACCACAACATAATCCCCCTGATCCAAGTAAGGCACAAAGTTTACTTTATTTTTACCCCTTAAAATCTTAGCCACCTCAACTGCTAACCTTCCTAAAGTCTTATCTTTAGCATCAATTAAATGCCATTCTCTTTGAATATTTTTTCCTGAAATTTTAGCTGTAGACATTTATTTTGATACCTCCTTCTTGGAAGTACCACGGGATTGACGGGTAACACTGGTATCACGGGGTTTTTCTTCTTCTTTTCTTACCTGTGGTACTTGTGATACTCGTTCCCCTTGTGATACTTTTTCTTCTGTTAATAGCCTCATTGAAACCATCATTGTGCCATCTCCCAATCTTCTTCCTAATTTAACAACTGAGGTGTAGCCACTAGTTCTGGATTTTAACCTTGGAGCTATATCTTTTATTAATTTTTCCTGGGTTTCTTTTTTGACTAAAAATTGACTTACAAGTCTTCTTGTTGCTGGAGTTTTAGCCTGATTTATTATTTTATCTACAAGTCCTTTGATTGCTTTAGCTTTAGCTTGCGTAGTTTCTATTTTTTCCCAGAGGATTAGACTCTGCACTAAATTTTTAAAAAGTGCAGTCCGTTGATTTTTATCTCTTCCCAGGTGTTTACCATATACTCTATGCCTCACTCAAGCCAAGCCCCCTCTCCTGCAGTTTCTCTGAAATTAAACTCAATGATTTTGCACCCAAATTTTTAGCTTTCATTAACTGTGATGTTGAAACAGTAGTAAGTTTGCCAATGGTATCTATCTCAATTGCCTTTAGTGCATTTGTAATTCTAACTGGCAAATCCAGTTCTTCAATTGAAGACTTCATCAAATCATCAGACATATATGAAGGCAGAACTGATGCTTCTTCAACCTCTTCAAATGTTGGTTCATAAACCTGTTTAAAATACCCACCTAAGATTTTTGCTGCAGTATTTACAGCATCTAAAGGAGAAATTGTACCATCAGTTGTAATCTCTAAATTAAGTTTATCAAAATCAGTTCTTCTTCCAACCCTGGTTTGGTCAACTGTATAGTTTACAGACATTATTGGTGTAAAAATTGCATCAACTGGAATTACTCCAATCTCTGTAGTTTTTCTTTCCTCTGCAGGCATATATCCAGCACCTTTTTCAGCAACCAGCTCAACATTAAGTTTAGCTTTTAAATCAGTAAGTGTAGCAATGTGAAGATTTGGATTAACCACTTCTCCTGCTCCTAATGTATCAATATCAGAGGCTTTTACTTCTCCTGCCCCGCTTTTAGTAATTCTAACTCTTATAGGCTTATCACCAAAAACCTTAATCCTGACTTTTTTTAAGTTTAGAATTATTTCAATCACATCTTCAACCACACCCGCAAGTGTTGAAAATTGATGAGAAACTCCGGAAATCTTAACAGAAGTAATAGCTGCACCCTCAAGTGAAGTCAAAAGGCATCTTCTTAGGCTGTTACCAAGTGTATGACCATAACCAGCTTCAAGCGGCTCAATAGAAACTAAAGCAAAGTTGCCATCTTCTTTTTCAGTTGTTACTTTAAAATTAAGCATAAATTTAAATATTATTTTACCATTATCTACTATAGTATTCAACTATGAGTTGTTCATCCACTATAGCTTCCATCTCTTCTCTTTCAGGAAGTCTTAAAACCTTACCCACAGCTGCTTTTCTCTCCAGCCAGCCCGAAACAGTCCTGCCTTCTTCAAGGTTCTTTTTAACCTGTGTATTATCCACAAATTTGGGTAAAATTGCAACAGTTGAGTCAATACTCACCCTATATGAGGGAATACCAACCTTTTTATTGTCAACCTGAATATGGCCATGTGATACTAACTGCCTTGCTTCAGGCCTGGACTTAGCAAACCCTAACCTATAAACTATATTATCTAATCTTGTCTCTAAAAGTTCAAGAAGTGTTTGCCCTGTCCTGCCTTTTCTTTTTGAAGCTTCATCAAAAGTATTTCTAAATTGTTTTTCAGACAATCCATACAGCCTTTTTGCTTTCTGTTTTTCCCTCAGCTGTGTACCAAACTCAGAAGTTCTTCTGTTTCTGGATCTGGTACCCCTCATTCCAGGAGGAACTGCACCTTTTCTCTCCAAAGCCTTTGCATCTTTAGGAAAAAGTGCTACTCCTTCTCTTCTTGATAATCTTCTTTTAGGTCCTGTATATCTAGACATTAAACTCTTCTCCTTTTCTTTGCTCTTGGTCCATTGTGTGGAACGGGTGTCACATCTGCAATCATTACAACATTAAGTCCTGAATTTTTTAATGCCCTGATAGCTGCATCACGCCCGGGTCCTGGCCCTTTAATAAAAACTTCCAGTGCACTCATTCCTACCTCTTTTGCTTTTAAAGAAACTTTCTCAACTGCAGTTATTGCTGCAAATGGTGTAGCTTTCCTTGCTCCTTTAAAACCTGATGCCCCTGAAGAACTCCAGGCTAAACTCTGGCCCTGCGGATCTGTTAAATTAACCAAAGTATTATTAAAAGTTGCAGTCACATATAACCTGCCTTTAGGTATATTTTTTACTGCCTCTGATTTTTTCTTTTTTATAACTGTTTTCTTTGCCACGATATTTTTTATGCTGCACTCTTAGCTGCTGCAGGTGCTTCCTTTCTTACTGTTCCTACTGTCTTTCTCTTTCCTCTTCTGGTCCTACCATTAGATCTAGTCCTTTGTCCTCTTACAGGAAGCCCTTTTCTATGTCTTAAACCTCTATAAGTTCCAATATCTTCAAGCCTTCTAATATTTTGACCAACTTCCCTTTGTAAATCTCCTTCAACCATAATTCCATCTATAGCTTTTGCTAATCTATTTACCTCATCTTCTGATAGATCTTTCACCCTAGTTGCTGGATCTACTTTTGCTTTCTCTAAAAGCCCAACCACATTAGCCCTGCCTATACCAAAAATATAAGTAAGTCCAATATCAACCCTTTTTTCATTTGGTAAATCCACTCCTGCAATCCTAGCCATTAGCTTGCCCCCCTCTAATTGTTTGTTTAATTCTAGCTGCTAATGATTGTGGATTACCTAACCCATCAACTCTAGTTGTATTCCATCTTTGCTGTAATCTTATAAAATCAGGATCAGTTCTTGGGTCTAAGGCAAGCTGGAGAGTTATACCAACAATTCTCCCAACTTCTCTTACATTACCTTTTAATTGTCTTATTCTTTCTGTATTCATAAATCTTTTATCCTTGTCTTTGTTTAAGATGGCGTAGTTCTATTGAACCTTTCAATTTCAATAGCAACGAGCTATCCTCAAACAACGTCATCCCTGACGTTGTTTATGTTTTGGATCTCTTGGACAAATAACATACAAAATCCCCTCGCGTTTAACGATTTTACATGCTTTACATCTTGTCTTAATACTTGCTTGTACTCTCACGTTTTTAAAACTTCCTTTCTATCTAATAATTGCCTTGTTTTAAAAAGGCAAGGTTCTGATAACTGAGCAGTACAATATCTCATACTGCGAAGACATCAGGTCCTTATAATTTTACCTAATCCTAAAGGTTATTCTTCCTTTATCCAAATCATACCTTGGACTCATCTCAGCCTTTACCCTGTCTCCTGTCAAAAGTTTTATAAAATGCCTTCTCATTTTGCCTGAGATGTGACACAAGATCACTCTACCTACAAGTTCAGGTAAGTTAGCAGACCTGTCAATTTCCACCCTAAACATTGTGCTGGGCAGCACCTCTAAAACTTTTCCTTCAACTTCTAATAAATCCGGCAATTGACCATCATCCATACTTAAAAAGGCCTTATGAATTTTAACAAATTTAGCCTCGAAACACAACCCATAGACTTATACCCCTCTCCAGTCAGTTAAAACCTCAGCTTTGTCCTTTAAAACTATAATACTCATCTCAAAAAGCCCTCCCAAAGTGCCATCCTCACTCCTGATTGTCCATCCATCACTATCCATTACTACTCCACTCTTTCCCTCTGTATATATTGCCTCAATAGCCAAAGTCATATTTTTCATAAGTTTTAATCCTGTCCCAGCCTTACCAAATCCAGGCACTTCAGGTTCTTCATGCAGGTTTTTACCTACCCCATGGCCCACTAAAGACCTCACCACACTATATCCTCCCCTTCTTTCAACTTCACTCTGGATTGCCTCAGAAATATCCCCAATCTTATTGCCCTCCACAGCCTGTTTTATCCCATCCCATAATGCCTTTTCTCCAACTTCTAAAAATCTCTCCTTCTTTTCTGACTCCTCACTCTTCACTCTTCCCTCTTCACTGACTAAAATACTCCATGCAGCATCAGTATGATACCCCTGATAAACAGCCCCTAAATCTATCCCCAAAACATCTCCATCCTTTAAAATAACATCCCTGGGGATTCCATGGACTACCTCATCATTTACAGTCAGACAGGTTGTCCACTCATACCCAGGCACACTCATAAATGAAGGATTGCCTCCAAGCCTTAATATCTCTTCCCTGGCAATATCATCAAGTTCTATTAAACTCACTCCAGCCTTTACAGCTTCAAGGGTCTTTTTTAATGCTTTAGCAGTAATTAATCCGCTTTTTCTCATTAATTTAAGTTCGTGCGGACTTTTTGGCTTAACTTTCATCCTTTAAATGTGCAACTATACTTTCAAAAACTTTATCTACACTTTGTTCTCCATCTATTTTTACAAGTTTATCCCTGTAGCATCCTAAGACTTGTTCAAATCCTGCTTTCTGAACTTCCATTCTTTTTTTTATTGCCTCCTCAGAATCATCCATTCTACCTCTCCCCAAAAGTCTTTTTACTAAAGCATCTTCAGACACTTCAAGATAAATTACTTTGTCAAAATCTGGATTAAAAAGCTCAACTTGTTTTTCTGTCCTGGGAAACCCCTCCATCACAAACCCATCTTTATACTCCTCACCTGACACCTCATCACCCATTATCTGTGCAACTTCTTCATCACTTAAAAGCTGGCCAGTGGACATAACCTGCTTCATCATCTCTCCTTTTTCCCCATCCTCAACAGCAATTTTTCTTAAAATCACTCCCATCTGGGCAACAGGAAGATTTAAGTATTTACCTAGTTTTTCAGTTTGTGTGGTCTTCCCGCTTCCAGGCAGCCCTGCAACATATATTTTCATCATCTTTGTAGAAACTTATCGTAGTTTCTTTCTATAAGCTTTGACTCAAACTGCTTAGCAGTATCCAAAATAACTGAGACCACAATTAAAAGTGAGGTTCCTCCAACAACCAAAGTAGTTACGTTTGTTGCCTGGGATGCAATTGATGGCAAAACTGCAATAATACCTAAAAATATTCCTCCGGCCAGAGTAATTCTTAAAAGTATAAAATTTAAAAACTTTGCTGTTGCCTCCCCTGGCCTGATTCCTGGGATAAACCCTCCATATTTCTTAATCTCATCAGCAATCTTGGTAGGATTAAAAATAACAGCAGTATAAAAATAGGTAAAACCAAGCACTAATAAAAAGTAAACTACATTGTATAAAATAGAAGTTGGCTGAAAGTGTTCTACAAAAAATCTTCCAATCTGCTGCAGCTGGGCTGAATTAGATGCTGCTAAAAATTGTCCTCCAAAAGAAGGTAAAAGCACTAAAGAAACTGCAAAAATAATTGGGATAACACCAGCCTGGTTAACCCGCAGCGGTAAATAAGTTTGTGCTCCACTGGCAGAAGTTCTTCCACCTGAATATCTTCTGGCATACTGAACTAAAATCTGTCTTCTTCCTTCATTAACAAAAATAATTCCTGCAATCATTGCAATAGCCAACCCTGCAAATACTAAAATATTTATAATTTGCTGCTGGTCAACTACAGAAGCAGTTTGGAAAAGTGACACAGGGGCCCTGGCTACAATTCCTGCAAAAATTAGAAGTGAAATTCCATTACCAATTCCATACTCTGTTAAAATCTCCCCAAGCCACATTAAAAAGATGGTTCCGGCAGTCATACCCACAACTATCGATAAAATCTGGATTGCGGTGGTAACTTCAATCAGCCCCTGATTTCTCAACAGTGTATACATTCCAATAGCCTGGATAACAGCCAAGGGCACAGTTAAGTACCTGGTATACTGGTTAATTTTCTGCCTGCCAAAATCACCCTCTTTGGACAAAGCCTCAAGTTTTGGAAAAACTACAGTTAAAAGCTGCATTATAATGGATGCGTTAATATAGGGATTTAAACCAAGGGCTATAACAGAAAAATTAGCTAAGGTTCCTCCTGAAAAAATATCTAAAAGCCCTAAAAGTTCATTGTTTGCAAAAAGGTCTCTTAACCCGGCTGCATTTATCCCCCCCAAAGGAATATGGGCAACAACTCTAAAGATTACTAAAATTAGAGCTGTTATTATAAGTTTCCTGCGAAGTTCAGGTATATGAAAAGCTTGAGTAAACCCCTTTAGCAGCTCAGCTATCAATTTTACCTCCTACCTTTTCTATAGATTCTCTTGCAGATTTACTTACTGGTAAATGAACAACCAAAGCAGTTTTTAAATCAGCTTTTCCCAAAATCTTTACGCCCCTCTTTTTAGCCTGTTTTTCTTTTATCAATCCGCTCTCTATTAGACTGCTTACGCTAACCTCCTTACCTTTCAAATTTAAAAGTGCTTCAGTTTTTATAAGTATTGGCTTTGGTGCTGCTGCTGGATTACCCCCGCTTCTTGACCAACCTCTGACATAAGGAAGTTTTCTGTATAAAGGTAAACCACTGCCTGTAAACCAGGCAGGCATTTTACCCCTGACTTTTTGTCCTTTATAACCTTTTCCACCTGTCTTTCCTTTACCAGACCCTAAACCCCTACCCATTCTCTTCTTAGACCTGTCTGTTAATTTTGGTAATTGATTAAGTTGCATTTCCTGTTCCTTTCTTAACTTTTGATACCTTTGATACCTTTTCCTCTTCTGATACTTCATTATTTGTCTCTCTTTTCACTGACTTTAATCTCTTCAAAGCCTCAAGTGTTGCATAAACATTGGAAGCCTGATTACTTGTTCCTAAAGTTTTAGACACAATATCTCTTATCCCAGCAGCTTCTACAACTACCCTTACAGCCCCACCTGCAATAACACCTGTTCCTTCTGGTGCAGGTTTAATCATTACCTTCGCAGCACCAAGTTTTATATCAACCTGGTGGGGAATAGTCCTCCCATCCTTCAATGGCACACTCAGCATATGTTTTTTTGCATAGCTGGTAGCTTTTCTTACAGCAGACTGAACATCTGCAGCTTTTCCAAGACCAACTCCAACCCTACCCTTTTTATCACCAACAACTGCTAAAACTGACAAAGACCTTTTATCTCCACCTTTTGTTTTTTTAGAAACCCTATTAACTTGTACAACTTTCTCGTAATACTCGCTATCCATTTAAATTTTTACTCCTCCCTTTCTTAACCCTTCTGCTAATGCTAAAACCCTGCCATGATACTTAAATCCTCCTCTATCAAAGACCAACTCCTTTAATTTTAAACTAATTATCTTCTTAGCTAGATTCTCCCCAACCACAGAAGCCCTTTCAGATTTTGTGCCATTTTTAATCTTTAAATCAGACTCAGATGCTAAAGTCTTATGACTGCTATCATCAATCACCTGTGCATAAATATGCTGGCCTGATTTAAACACACAAACTCTTGGTTTCTTTTCAGAACCAGAAATATTTTTTCTAACTCTTTTATGTAAAATAAGTCTTTTTGGCTTTTGCATATTATCACTTTGCTCCTGTTACTGCCTTTCCTGCTTTACCAGCTTTTCTTCTGACATATTCACCACTGTATCTAATTCCTTTTCCTTTATAAACTTCAGGTGGTCTGATTTTTCTAATATTTGCAGCTACCTGTCCAACTAAATGTTTATCAATGCCAGAAACTGTAAGCTTTGTATTATCAGCTACAGTAAATGTCACTCCCTCAGGTGCATCAATTTGCACAGGATGAGAATAACCTACACTTAAAGTGAGGGTATTTCCACCACCTGCAGCTCTGTAACCTACCCCCACCAGCTCAAGCCCTTTATTAAATCCTTCACTTACACCCAAAACCATATTGTTTAAAAGTGCCCTTGTCAGCCCATGTAAAGATTTAGAATTTTTATCATCCTTAGATCTTTTTACCAAAAGCATATTTTCTGAAACCTCAACTTTTATAAGTGGATGTACATCCATTTCTAAATTTCCCTTGGGTCCAGAAATCTTAATATGGCCCTTCTCTAAATTAATTTCTACACCATTAGGTATTTTAATTGGATTGTTGCCAACTCTACTCATTTTAAAATTCTAAATTTTCAATTTTTAATTTGAATTCAAATTTCAAATTTTAAATTAAAAATTAACTTTCTCCTTTCTACCAGACATAAGCTAGTACCTCCCCGCCCACTCCATCTTTTCTAGCACTTTTATCAGTCATAACACCTCTTGGAGTAGAAATTATTGCAATTCCCAAACCATTCAAAACAAAGGGTAGATTTGTTTTTCCTTTATAGACTCTAAGGCCTGGCTTGGAAATTCTTTTAATCCCATTTATTACTGGTTTTCTATCCTGGTACTTCAAAGCTACTCTCAACACTTTAACTTTGCTTCCCTCTTTTAATGAAGCTTCTTCAAAACTTTCTATAAACCCCTCATTTTTCAAAACTTCACAGATAGATTTCACAAGTTTAGAGTATGGCAAAAGAGCACTGCTCTTGTAAGCCATATAACTATTTTTTATTCTAATTAATGCATCTGCAACTGTATCCATAAAAATAATTAAAAATTTAAAATTAAAAATGAAAAATTAAGGAATTTTCTAAACTTTGTTTTGAAAAATATATATTTCGAGCAAAGCGAGAAATTACAATAATTTTTATCTTTTATTTTTTATATTTTATTTCTCCTTCCAACTACCATGATGATTTTTTAACACCAGGTAGGTAGCCCTTTAGAGAACGTAACTCTATTGAAACAACGATTTCAATAGTTGTGAAGTTCTCGCAAGGGATATTTACCATGATGATTTTTTAACTCCTGGTAAATATCCCTTATAAACAAATTCCCTAAAACAGATCCTGCAAATTCCAAATTTTCTCATATATCCTCTTGGTCTGCCACACCTCATACACCTGTTTGTTTTCTGAACCTCAAATTTAAACTTTTTCTTCACAATGTTACTTACTTTAGCCATTTATTGCTCCTTTCACGAAAGGCATCCCCATAAGCTCTAAAAGCCTTTTTCCCTCTTCTTCATTTTTAGCAGTTGTATTAATTGTTATCTGCAAACCTCTTGGTTTATCTATGTTTTTGTAATCAATTTCTGGAAAAATAATCTGTTCTCTTAAACCCAAATTATAATTCCCGCTCTTGTCAAAACTTTTATCAGACACTCCCCTAAAATCCCTCACTTTTGGCAAAACTATATTAAATAATTTTTCTAAAAAGCTGTACATCTTCTCTCCTCTTAAAGTAACCATAAGCCCTATTGACTGACCTGCTGTTAACTTAAAAGCTGCAATAGATTGCTTAGCTTTTGTCACAACTGGTTTTTGTCCAGCCAAAGCACCTAAATTCCCGCTCATCTTTTCTAAAATTCCTGCATTATCTTTTGCATCAGCCAAACCAATATTAATAACAACTTTTCTAACTCTAGGTATAGCCATATGGTTTTTAACCGCAAATTCTTCTTTTAGTTTTTCACTAACCTCTTCCAAATATTTTTTCTTTAAATTATTCATAATTTTTTGTGTTACCTTTTTAAGAGATTGTAGCCAATATTGAAACATCGATTTCAATATTATGCGAAAATCTCGCAAGCGACCTATTTAATCTCCTTTCTACATTTCTTACATATTCTCATCTTTTTACCTGCTTCAATCTGGAAACCTACCCTAGTAGGTCGCTTACAGTTTGGACAAACCAAAGCTAAATTAGACAAATTAACAGGCTTTGCAATCTCAATTATTCCACCCTCCATCTGTCCAGTTTTTCTAACATGTCTTTTAAAAATATTTACTCCCAAAACTAAAGCTTTGCCCTTTTTTGTATCAATCCTCTCAATTGCTCCAGACCTTCCACGGTCTTTACCAACCAATACCATCACATTGTCCCCCTTTTTCAATTTTTGCATTACCAAACCTCCTTCGCCAATGATGCAATTTTTGTATAACCTGCGTCTCTAACTTCCCTGGCAATTGGTCCAAAAATCCTGGTTGCCCTTAAATTTCCATCCTTATCAATCACCACTCCTGCATTATCATCAAACTTTATATAAGACCCATCAGCCCTTCTGTATTCCTTTTTTTGTCTTACTAATAAAACCCTGACAATCTCATGGTCTTTAACCTGCCCATTAGGGTCTGCACCCTTAACAACACCAACCATAATTTCTGCCAGCTTGGCTTTTCTTTTGCCGGAACCGCCCAAAGGCTGTATAACCTGAAGCTTTTTAGCCCCGCTATTATCTGCAACTTTTAATATCGACCTGTGTTGAACCATAAATTAGCTTTCAGTCCTCAGCTATCAGCTTTCAGACTTCTCCTTTCTCTTTCTTGGCTTTTTTTCTTTAACTTCTTCTTTATCTTCAATCTTCTCTGTCTTTTCTGACGACTGAAGACTGACTTCTGATGACTCTTCTTCCTCCACTGGCATTACCTCTTCAATTGCTTCCTCAGCTTCTTCTTTCAAATGTTCCTGCGCAATTGCCACAAAATCAGATCCCACAACGTTTGTAATCAACCAATGTTTTCTTTTAGAAATAGGTTTTGTTTTTATAACCTCAACAATATCTCCAGGTTTTACACCAATTGGATCATCTGCTAAATATTTTTTGCTCCAGACAAAACTCTTTTTATATAAATGGTGGGTTTTTTTACCCTCTATTAAAACAGAGGCCGAATGGGTCATTTTTACTGAAACTACTCTACCAATCATGCTGCTACCCCTTCCTCAACTTTTGATACTTTTTCATCTTTTGATACTTTCTGTTCCAGTACTTCCAGCAACTCTTTCTGCCTCAATACGGTTAACATCTGGGCTAAATCTTTTCTCTTTTTAGAAATAGACTTTAAATCTTTAAGTTTGCTCATATTTTTATCCAGTACTAAATCTGCAATCTCATTTCTTGTTTTTTTAACAAGCTCCAAAAGGGCTGTTTTATCTAACTGTTTTGTTTCATTAAGTTGGTTACGTTTCATCTTCAACTTATTCCTTTCACTGCAAATCTTGTTTTAATTGGCAATTTGTGGGCTGCAAGCCTCATAGCTTCTCTTGCAATCTCCTCTGTAACTGCACCCATCTCAAATAAAATAGTCCCGGGTTTTACTACTGCCACATACCCTACAACATCACCTTTTCCGGAACCCATTCTTGCCTCAGCAGGATGTTTGGTAATTGGTTTGTCAGGAAAAATCCTGATCCAGATCCTTCCACCCCTTTGGGTAAATCTGGTCATAGCCCTTCTTGCTGCTTCAATTTGTCTGGCACTAATCCAGGCTGAATCTTCACTTTTTAATGCAAAAGCTCCAAAAGATATTTCATTACCTCTTGTTGCAACTCCGCCTCTTTTACCCCTAAAAGCTTTTCGGAACTTGACCCTTGATGGTACTAAAAGTGCCATAATTTAAATCTTTGCCTCCCCCCGGTTTATCCAAACTTTTACTCCTACATAACCAGATTTGGTTAATGCAGGGTATACTGCAAAATCTATATCTGCCCTTAAAGTATGGAGTGGAATTGATCCTGCAAATTTAGATTCTCTCCTGGCAATTTCTGCTCCGCCAATTCTTCCGGATACTACTACCTTTACCCCTTTTGCTCCTGCATTCATGACTCTATCTAAAGACTGGTTCATAACCCTTGCAGCAGGAAGCCTTCTGGCTAATTGTTCTGCAATATTTTGGGCAACCAGATATGCACTCATATCAGGATTTTTAACATCCATTGGTACAATTTCTAAACTTCCCTCTTCTTTTATCTTTAAAGTTTTCATTATAAACTTTTTAAGTTCAGTTAACCCTGCACCGCCTCTGCCAATCAAAACTCCGGGTCTTGCAACAAAAATAATAATTTTTAATTTATTAATAGCTCTTTCTATTTCGATATTTGAAATTCCGGCAGGTCTTAGTTTTTTCATCAAAACTTCCCTTATTTTTATATCTTCACCTAAAAACTGGTGATATTTTCTGGATGATGCAAACCATCTTGAATTCCAGGGGCTAACAACTCCTAACCTAAAACCAACAGGATGTATTTTTTGTCCCATTTACTTTACCTCCTCTTTCTTTTCTTCAACTTTTGATACTTTTCCCTGAGGGATTTCATCTGTCAAAACAACTTTTATATGTGCAAATCTTCTTTTATATGGCCTGCCTCTTCCTCTGCCTGCTGTTCCCACCCTATATCTTTTCATCTTCATCCCCTCATTTATCTCAACAGATTTAAAGAAAAGATTTTCAGTACCCTTTGCATTTCCAACAGCTGTTTTAATAGCTTTTGCTAAATCTCCTGCAGCAGACTTGTTTGTAAACTGCAAAATATCCAAAGCCTGATAAGGGCTCATTTTTCTAACCATATCTGCCACCAGCCTCAGTTTCCTGGGAGAAGCAGAAATATTCTTTTGTATAGTTGTATATTCCATGTTCGTTTATAGTTTTCGGTTTCGATGCCCGTATCGTTTAATGGTGACGTTTAACGTCAAACTCCTCACGATACCGGTTTCGTCACCGTATACCTTCCTTATGTCTTTGCGCTAGACTTTTCAGTCACCTTTCCATGTCCCCTGAATGTCCTGGTTGGTGCAAACTCTCCCAGTTTGTGCCCTACCATGGCCTCAGAGACATACACAGTTATAAAGTTTTTACCCTGGTGCACTAAAAATGTGTGTCCCACAAATTCAGGTGGAATCTCACTTCTTCTGGCCCAGGTTTTTATAGCAGTTTTTGCACCACCAGCTTTTTGCTTCATTACTTTCTCAAGTAACTTCGCATCCACATAAGGACCCTTAAATGAACTTCTAGACATTTGTTATTTTCTCCCTCCATCTCTCTGTATTCCTAGGGCTCTTCTAAAGGATGGGTTTGCTGTTAACCACTCATCTTTTTGCCACAAACCATATTCATCATTAACATAAAATGGTTTATTTGAGTACAAGGTTTTTTGTTTATCAATTGCTACCCCAAATACCATATCGTCAATCTCCTCCAGACAGGCGACATCAACATCACTAAGACCATTAATTTCTGCTCTTGAAACAGATCTGTAAAATGCGTAGACAGATTGATTACTTTTATCCTGGGAAAAACCATAAATGGACATTCCTCCAAGGCTATTTTCTGCACAAACCAGACTCACAGGATCTATCACATATCTTATTTGTGAAATTCCAATTCTTAATTCTGCATTCATAATTTTAAATTCTACTTTCCTCTCCTTTTCAAAATATATTTAGAAGTCCACTTATTTTTCTTTCTTGTCTTCCCCACAGCTGGTCTACCATATTTAGTCATAGGTTTCTTCCTGCCAACCCCACTTCTTCCTTCTCCACCACCATGAGGATGTGAACCAGGATCCATTGCTACACCCCTCACACTAGGTCTTATACCCATATGTCTTTTTCTGCCAGCTTTGCCCAAAACTATATTCTTAGCATCTTCATTCCCAAGCTGACCTATAGTTGCTCTAGCCTCTAAAGACACCATTCTAATCTCTCCGGATGGCATTTTCAAGTGAGCATAACCTGCTTCTTTAGACTGAACAACAAGCCCGGCACCTGCACTTCTACCAAATTGTCCGCCTCTTCCTGGTGTTAATTCAACATTATGGACAATAGTTCCAATAACTACATTTTTTAGAGGAAGTGCATTCCCAACCTTTACTTCAACTTTGTCTCCTGATAAAACTTTATCTCCAACCTTAAGTCCTGCAGGAGCCAAAATATATCTTTTATCCCCATCTTCATAATTTATTAAGGCTATATTTACATTTCTGTTTGGGTCATATTCAAAAGCCGCAACTTCACCCTCAACATTAAACTTATCCCTTCTGAAATCTATTAACCTGTAATATCTTTTGTGTCTTCCACCCTGGTGTCTGACACTTACCCTTCCTCCTGCTCCTCTTCCACTTTTTTTCTTTAAAAGTACTTTTAAATTTTTTGGAGCGCCAAAATTTTTCCCAGGTTTAACTAGTTTTGATGCAAATCTTCTTGTCCTAGTATTCTCCTTATATAAAACTAAAGTCATATTTTTATCCTTAAGCCAATTTGACACGAGCTGTAAAATTTTAAACAGCGAGTGTCATCCTGAGGAGCGAAGCGACGAAGGATCTCCTTCATGTTTCCGCTCAGCTTATTTACCTAACCCCTTTCTTTTTTACAGGTTTTTGAGATGTTTTAGTTGGTGCTCTATTTTCAGTTTCCTGTATTATTTTTTCTTTATCTGAAGCTTTCTCCACCCTTACCTTTGTTCCCTTAAGTAAACTTTTCTTTTCTTTTATAGTTGTTAATACTTCACCTTCAGCAGTCTTCACCTCTACCTGCCTGCCGGCAGGCATGGCATCCTGTTCTTTTACAGTTTCAAATAAAGGAATATTTTGTCCTTTTTTAAGTTTTACAATTGCTTTTTTCATTCCACCCTTTAAAAATTTTCCTCTCCTGCTTCTCTGCAACTTTTGTTTAGGTTTTAAATTAATAATTTTTACAGAAACCACATCCACCTTAAATTTATCTTCAACAATCTTTTCTATAACTTTCTTAGATGCAGAACCATCAACTTCAAAGCTAAATTGGCTTTGGGTTACTAAATTCATAGATTTTTCATTAATTAAAGGCCTAAGTAAAATATTCATCTACCTAACCAACCTTTCTTTTAGTTTCTCAACTGCTTCTTTAGTTAAAAGTAAGCTTTGGTGTCTTAATACTTCATAAGCATTTAGAGACTGCGCACTAATAAGCTGTGTATTTTTTAAATTCCCGGTAGCCCTCTTAGCATTTTCACTTTTATCACCTGTCACAATCAAAGCAGACTTTGCTTCAACCTTTTTAATCAGTGTTGCCATCTCTTTTGTCTTACCGCTAGCCTTATCTAATCCTGAAACTCCAATTACCCCGCTATCTAAAGCTTTTTGGGATAAAGCAGAAATCAATGCCTTTTTCTTCATCTTTTCAGGTAAATCTAAAATTACATTCCTGACTCTTGGTCCAAGTGCAATTCCTCCGCCTACAAAAATAGGGGCTGTTATAGCTCCATGTCTTGCCCTTCCAGTCCCTTTTTGTTTCCAGATTTTTCTGGTTGAACCCCTAACCTCTCCCCTGGTTTTTGTGTGAGCTCTGTGGGATTTTATGTTTGTAGAATAAACCCTTAAAGCTTGTTTTAATAAATCCTGATTTACCTCTGCCCCAAAAACTTCTTTTGGCAAATCCAAAGTCCCAGCTGTTTTGCCAGCCAAAGAATATAAGGCTACAGAAAGCCCCCCTTTTTTTCTGTCATTGCGAGGAGCCTTTGGCGACGTGGCAATCTTGTTTTGAGTTTTATCCGGACTAGATTGCTTCACTACGTTCGCAATGACGTTTTTCTTGTTTGTTTCTTGTTTCTTGTCATTTGTTACTTCTTTTTTAACTGGCATTCTCTTCTCCTTCTTTTTTTGTATCTTCAACAATTTGCTTTTCTTTTACCTCCGACTCCTCAGTCCCTTCCGACCCCTTCGACTCCTCTTCTACCGTTCCTCCGCCTGCTTCCATCTGTTCTACATCAGATACAACTTCCTCTTCTTCTTTCTCTTCGGGTGGTGGAGTATAACCCTTAATTCTTCCTAACTTTTCTATTATCACAAGCCCCCCAATAGGTCCCGGAACCCCACCTTTTATAGCTAAAATGTTGTTTGTTTTGTCAACAGATACAACTTCTAAATTTCTATAACTAGTCTTTTCTGACCCCATGTGTCCTGCCATTTTCTTACCCTTTAAAACCCTGCCTGGAGTAGTACCTGTACCAATAGATCCAGGTGCTCTGTGCCTGTCAGACTGACCATGAGTCTTTGGTCCCCCATGAAATCCATGTCTTCTCACACCACCCTGAAAACCCTTACCTTTAGAAGTTCCAGTCACTTTTAAAGCATCACCCACAAAAAAAACCTGGCCTATTTGTATTTCTTGACCAGGTGTAATATCTTGCTGTGCTTCTTCTGTTCTAATCTCTCTCATCCATCTTGTAGCCTTCTCAATACCAGCTTTTTTGAGATGTCCAAGCTGAGGTTTTTTCAAACTTTTCTTAGTAGAAATTCCAAGCTGAACTGAATTATATCCATCTTTACCCTCAGCAACTTTAACTTGAGTAACAAAATTAGGCTCAATTTGAACCAAAGTTGCCCCAACTCTTCTCCCACGAGAATCGTATGTAGAAGTCATTCCTTTTTTAATTCCGAGCAATGTATTTAACATATTTTTACTAAGCACAAAAAAGAGTGAGGTCCGCTGCCGGATCCTCACTCAGTATTTCGCTTTTTTTTATTAAAATCGCCGTATCTTTAATGTAAAATCCGACGTGCGATCTACTGAAAATCTCAAGTTGTTAACCTAACAAGCTTTAAGCATGTACTGAAAAGAATTTTAACACACACTCACGCACAAATGCAAGTGCAGCGAAGTACAAACAATGTCATTCCGAGCAAACTTTGTTTGCGTAGGAATCTTGATTTAAAATAAAGTCATGCCTAATAAACAATATTATGTTTACATACTCTCAAACTTTTCCAAAACAGTTCTATATTGCGGAGTAACAAATGACTTAAAAAGAAGAGTTTGGGAACATAAACAAAACTTAGTCCAAGGTTTTAGTCAAAAATACCAAATTCACCATTTAGTTTACTTTGAAATTTTCCAGGATCCTGAAAATGCTATTTTAAGAGAAAAACAGATAAAAAATTATTCCAGACTTAAAAAAGAAAAAATAATACTTGAGTTTAACCCAAAACTCAAAGATCTTTATGAAGAAATTATAGAATAAAGATTACTACGTCGCTTTGCTCCTCGTAATGACTTAACTAGTATTCACTTCGTTCAGGGTGACAAAAGAGAGCCAAGGATAACACCTTGGATTACATTTTGACTTCAATATCCACACCTGCAGGAAGCTCTAAATGCATTAGAGAATCTATAGTTTTATCTGTTGGTTCTATAATATCTACAACCCTTTTGTGGGTTTTAATCTCAAAAGTTTCCTGGGAATTTTTATCTGTAAAAGGGGATTTGGGAACAGTAATTCTTGAAGTTCTGGTTGGAAGGGGGATAGGGCCTACAATTTTGGCACCAGTCCTTAGAGCAGTATCTAAAAGCTGCTCACAGGTTGTATCTAATACTCTATAATCATAACTTTTGAGTCTGACTCTAATTCTGCCTTTAGCCATAATTTAAATTGTGAAATTGATACACTGTTTCATTGTTAGCAATTTAACCATCTAACAATGCAACAATTCCAGCCTTTCTCCCTTTCAATGTGCAATTATACCCTAATTACTAAAAAAGGGCCATTACGGCCCTATCTAACAACCTAAACCTTAGGCTATAATTTTTGTGATAACTCCTGCACCTACAGTTTTACCACCTTCTCTAATAGCAAACCTTAATCCCTCTTCCATAGCAACTGGAGTAATAAGCTTTGCAGTGATCTTTGTAGTGTCACCTGGCATTGCCATCTCAACACCTTCTGGAAGAGTAACTTCACCAGTCACATCAGTTGTCCTTACATAAAATTGTGGTCTGTATCCTTTAAAAAATGGTGTGTGTCTTCCACCCTCTTCTTTGGAAAGGATATAAATTTCAGCTTCAAACTGCGCATGTGGAGTAATTGATCCAGGCTTTGCTAAAACCTGACCTCTCTCAACATCATCTTTTTCAATACCTCTTAAAAGTACTCCTGCATTGTCTCCAGCTTCTCCCTGATCCAGAAGCTTATGGAACATCTCAATACCTGTTACAACAGATTTCTTAGTTGGTCTTATACCAACAATCTCTATTTCCTCATTAATCTTAACAACTCCTCTTTCAATTCTTCCTGTCACAACAGTTCCTCTACCTTTAATAGAGAAAACATCCTCAACAGCCATCAAAAATGGTTTTTCCTTTTCCCTAACAGGAGTTGGAATCCACTCATCAACTGCATTCATTAAATCTTCAATAGATTTTACAGCTTCTGGATCACCTTCTAATGCTTTTTTAGCAGAACCGCGGATTATAGGAGACTGTGGATCATATTCATATTTTTTAAGCAAATCTCTGACTTCTTCTTCAACCAGATCCAAAAGTTCAGCATCATCAACCATATCAGTCTTATTAAGGTAAACTACAATGGCTGGAACTCCAACCTGTTTTGCTAAAAGCAAGTGCTCTCTTGTTTGAGGCATTGGGCCATCTGGAGCGCTCACAACTAAAATTGCTCCATCTGTTTGTGCAGCACCTGTAATCATGTTTTTGATGTAATCAGCATGCCCAGGCATGTCAATGTGGGCATAATGTCTTTTTTCTGTCTGGTATTCCTGGTGGGAGATGTTAATTGTAATTCCACGGGCCTTTTCCTCAGGAGCTGAGTCAATTTGGTCATAAGCCCTAAATTCAGCCATACCTTTGTCTGAAAGGACTTTAGTTATAGCTGCAGTTAGAGTAGTTTTACCATGGTCAACATGACCCATGGTTCCTACATTTACGTGTGGTTTTGATCTGTCAAATGTTCCTGCCATTTTTTTAAATTTGCCTTAAAAAACCAGCCCTTTTCCTAAGCTGGATTGAGAAATCTTACACCAATTAGACTTCTTTTGCAAGAGGGAAGTTGGCTTATCTCTTTTTCTCACTTTTAGCCTCAAAATTAGCTAATCTATGAAGCTCCATGGGCTCACGCCCGTGGTTTCTTCTCAGCTTCACAGCTAAAGCTGTGTTATTTAAAGCATTCATCCTCGGATTTACATCCGAGGTTTTCTGCTTTAGCTGATAAACAGCAAAGTAAAGTGGGACAAAAAGAATTGTGCCTAAAATAAATCCTGTCAGATTTGCCAATAAATTAAAATAATAAATTGAAAATTCACCCGCTAAGAATTTTGGCATAAACTGTAAAAGCAGACTCAACCCTAAATTTGCAGCCACCACATACCAAATTTTTTTCCAAACCTCTGTACTAAATATCTGTTTTTTAAAAAAGTAAGAATATCCACCCAAAACTACTAATATATTAGTAACAATTAAAAAAATCTTATAAAAATCTAAACTAAACCCATTAACCACCAGTTCATAATAAACTGAAAATAAAAGTAAAGATGAAGCTAAATAAAAATAAATTTTAGAAAACATACTCTAATGATTTATTAAATAGGGCAGAGTGTCAAGCTTTAAATACTAACGCAAAGGTTCTGTTTCTACCACAAAACCATCTTTATCTCTATATCCATAGCCATCTCTAATGGCTAAGTCTGCAATCTTTACCCTTACTGCAGTTACAGGGGCTACCAAACTGGGAAGGCCAGCCTCATTATATAACCCTCTCACCAATTTTCCCAAACTCTGCTCCAAATTAATTAATGATCTTAATCTTCCAGGACCAACTTTTATATAAGGCTGATTTTTACCAAGCATTATTTCACTTGATAAGTTAGGTGCAAGAAGATGCAGGTTCTCTCCTGCTGCAATTTCTGGTAAATGATTTGCCAGTTTAGATCCCCTAAAAAATATATATGGATCATTCGATTCTAAAATAAACCATATTCTATTTAAAATTTCAGGATTTGAAGAAACTCTCGCATAAGATCTTATAAATGCTCCATCTGTAAAAACTGACTCAATTTTTTTCCAACCTTCCTCTAAAACCTCTGCCACCTCCCTTCCCTTCTCCTCTGCCTCTTTATCTTTAAACAGCCTCTCTAAAACATCCTCAGTCTCCCAAAATCCTCTATAAAGTACAAGCTGGTTATCTCCCTGGGGAGTTGGCCTCCAGGCATAATTAACTGGAACCCCCTCTATTGCTAATTCTTTAGTTAATACAGGCATAGACTTAAAAAAAACGTGGAATATGTATTTTAAAAACTTTGGATAAAATTTAAGTTAACACTTTGTATGAATCTAAACAGGAAATTAAATAAAGTTAAGCATCAATATAAGAAGGACGTGTAGCTCTAACCCTTCCTACCTTATCTACATTTGGATTATGTTCCAAACTCTTAACTAGCCTTGGGAGTTCACGGGGAGTAGTATGAGCAATATAAAGCATAGAGAGACTTCCATCCCTCTCCCCCTCAAATGCTCTATCTAAACCAAAAACAACCCGTCTTTTTGAAAATCTTTCCAAAAAAGCACCTTCATTACAGCCTGGTCTTAACCTAAAAGATACTACATCAGGGGCATAAAAACATCCCATTTCCCGCATTAATTGAAGAATATCACAAAAAGAATTTAGTGTTCAACTCTGCCTGTAAAGCCTGATTCTTTAATCACCTTTTGGGTAATCATCTGAGGCACTGGTTCATAATGGCTTGGTTCAATATATGCAGTTGCTCTTCCCTGAGACATACTTCTTATTGTTGTAATATATCCCCCAAGTTCAGCTAAAGGCACCATTGCATTAATAATTGTGGCATTCCCCCTTTTCTCACTCCCTAAAATCTGTGCTCTCTTAGAAGACAAATCTCCAATCAAATCTCCCATAAACTCATCAGGGGTTGACACTTCAACCTTCATAATAGGCTCAAGTAAAATCATGTCAGCCTTTTGTGCAGCATCTGTCATTGCAAAAGAACCTGCAATTTTAAAAGCCATCTCATTTGAATCAACCTCATGAAAAGACCCATCATAAACACTCACTTTAACATCAGTCATAGGGTACCCTGCCAAAATCCCTGTATCCTCTTTCTCATAAATACCCTTCTCAATTGCTGGAATATATTCCCTTGGAATTGCTCCACCCACAATTTCAGACACAAACTCTCTCCCCTGTCCTCTTGGTAAGGGTTCAATCCTGATGACTGCATGTCCATAATTACCCCTACCACCAGATTGCCTGATATATTTACCCTCACCATGGGCTTCTTTAGTGATAGTCTCCCTGTATGCTACCTGAGGTTCACCAATATTTGCCTCAACCTTAAATTCCCTTTTCATCCTGTCCACAATAATCTCTAAATGTAACTCCCCCATTCCTGAAATTATTGTTTGTCCAGTTTCAGGGTTTGATTTAACCCTAAATGTTGGGTCTTCTTCAGCTAACCTCTGCAGCGCTATTGCCAGCTTTTCCTGGTCTGATTTAGTTTTAGGCTCAATTGCCAGTGAAATAACAGGTTCAGCAAAAGTTATAGATTCTAAAACAATTGGATTATCCTCATCACAAAGAGTATCCCCTGTCACAGTATCCTTAAGCCCTACAACTGCAATAATCTCTCCTGCATAAGCCTCATCAATCTCTTCCCTGTCATTTGCATGCATCAAAAGCACTCTTCCTACCCTCTCTTTTACTCCCTTAGTTGAGTTATAAATATATGAGCCACTCTTTAAAGTTCCAGAATAAACCCTGACATAAGTTAATCTTCCAACATGAGGATCAATCTGGATCTTAAAAGCTAAAGCCCCAAGGGGAGCATCTTTGGTATTATCAAAAGATTTTTCTTCTCCAGTTGATGGGTCAGTTCCAGCAAGTTGAGGTATATCCAAAGGTGAAGGCAAATACTCAATAACAGCGTCAAGCATTGGCTGAACACCTTTGTTTCTTAAAGAACTGCCTGCCATAACTGGAACTATCTTTTTAGAAATTACAGCTTTTCTTAAAACAGCCTTTAACTCCTCAATCCCTAACTCTTCTCCATTTAAAAACTTCTCCATTAAATTATCATCAGTCCCTGCAATCTCCTCAACCAGCTTCTCCCTCCACTCTTTAACTAAATCTGCCATGTCTGCTGGGATTTCAGCTTCATGGAATGCAGCCCCTGTATTATCACCCTCCCAAATCAGAGCTTTTTGGGTTAAAAGATCAACTACACCTTTAAAGTCATTCTCAACCCCAATTGGCAGGTTATAGGGAAGTGCATTAGCCCCAAGCCTGTCCCTTGCACTCTGGATTGTGCCCAAAAAGTCTGCACCCACAACATCCATCTTATTTGAAAAAGCAATCAAAGGAACTCCATATTTATCAGCCTGTCTCCAAACAGTCTCAGTCTGGGACTGAACCCCTGAAGCACTGTCTAAAACAATCACTCCTCCATCCAAAACCCTAAGACTTCTTTCCACCTCAACTGTAAAATCTACATGTCCTGGGGTATCAATTAAGTTAATCCTCATCTCCTGGTCTTTAAATGGACCACTCTTTGGGGTCCAGAAAGTTGTTATTGCAGCAGAAACAATAGTAATACCCCTCTCCCTTTCCTGCTCCATCCAGTCTGTTGTAGTATTACCCTCGTCAATATCTCCTATCTTATAAGTTTTACCCGTATAAAAAAGAATTCTCTCAGTAGTTGTTGTTTTTCCAGCATCAATATGGGCAATAATACCCATATTTCTAATTCGCTCTAGAGGAAAATCTCTCTTTGTTTTTTGAGTTACAGCCATGTTTTAAATTTACTTTCTATCTTGAAAAATGCGCCCATAGGCGCAAATTGATCCTGATATAATACTCTAATTGGACATTTTTATCAAGTTTAGACTACTTTTTCTTCTTAGCTTCCAAACTCTTAATCAGGGATCTTATATCATTAATTCTTTGCCTGATAACCTCAAGCTGTCTCTCAGCATCTTCAAACTCAGCATTTTCATTCCAGTCTCCTGTGGAAGCAGATTCACCCACCCTGGCCATAGCCTTAGGCAGATCCTCTTCTTCCAGCATCTTTAATTTTTTTTTCCAGTCAGAAATACTAAGCTTTTCCATCTTCTAACTCCCTAATCATCTTCTGGATATCACTCATCCTTGCAGACAATACTTCCCCCTTCTCTGTAGCCATCTGGTATGCAATATTTTCTCTTAAATCACCCATCGCAGCAGCCTCACCTCTTTGCTGCATAGTCTCCTTGTACTCCTTATCCAGAGCCTCAAGTTTATCTCTCCATATTTTGATCTTGTCTTGTTTTAATTTGTCTTGTACCATTTTCCCTCTTCCCTAATCACTTTACCCTAAATTAAGTGTACCAGATTTAAAAAAATAACCCCAATTGGGGTATCCTAACAACTAAATTGAGCAGTAATAATAGTCCTAATCTAAATAAAAGTCAAATGAATGTACTGGATGAGTACATAGGTGACACTTTTTCTAAGGTATGGGTAGTAATATATTCTAGTGGAGTCTGGTAATCAAGGGTTTGGTGAGGTCTGAAGTTATTGTATTCAACAAGCCAATCCAGGAGC